>Ga0137308_100351_pt1 | contig 82776 bp, 76 predicted proteins | sample Inofrocosms_June_FD_97181 | JGI IMG/M metagenome (GOLD analysis project Ga0137308, IMG submission 97181) | Mouse cecal microbial communities from Vienna, Austria - N-Acetylneuraminic and N-Acetylglucosamine D2O microcosms_June | ecosystem: Host-associated > Mammals > Digestive system > Large...
TTAATATGTTATATTGAATGGCCCGGTGGCTCAGTTGGTTAGAGCGCCGCCCTGTCACGGCGGAGGTCGTGGGTTCGAGTCCCATCCGGGTCGTTTAAAATGTGTACATTTTAAGAGAAATAATATGGGATCTTAGCTCAGCTGGGAGAGCATCTGCCTTACAAGCAGAGGGTCATAGGTTCGAGCCCTATAGGTCCCATTTATATGCCGATGTGGCTCAATTGGCAGAGCAGCTGATTTGTAATCAGCAGGTTATCGGTTCGAGTCCGATCATCGGCTTAAAGCTGAGAACTGAAAAGGCTGGCTTTTATGAGCTTCACGAGTTGTAAAATAATATATGGATGGATTCCCGAGTGGCCAAAGGGGACAGACTGTAAATCTGCTGCAAATTGCTTCGGTGGTTCGAATCCACCTCCATCCATTCAGGTCTAAAGACTTTAGTGATTGCATATAATGTAATCCAAGAAAGAATAGTCAGATAATATGATAACGCGGGGTGGAGCAGTCTGGAAGCTCGTCGGGCTCATAACCCGAAGGTCACAGGTTCAAATCCTGTCCCCGCTACTCAATGCCCAGATAGCTCAGTTGGTAGAGCAGAGGACTGAAAATCCTCGTGTCACTGGTTCGATTCCGGTTCTGGGCATTAACACATGGGGAACCTTGTAATTATTTATATAATTACAAGGTTTTTATAAATATAATGGAGAAAATTATGGGATGGGACAGTGAACGGGAAATAAAAGCTTATTATGGAAAATATAAAAAAGGCGGTTTATTTGGAAAACAATGTTCTATTGATTTACTACTTTATTCTTCTCGAATTGAAGGAAATGCTTTTGAGTATTATCAGGGAGAATTAAGTGATGATAGCTATCCATTTGAAATTTCTTACGAATCTATACAAAAGATGTACGTAGGAAGGTTTAAAAGTGATGTCAATCTTACTATTGAATATAGAAGGAATTCAGTAGTGCAGGGCGCTTTGGCAACAATTATGTTGATGGGAATTGAGGAACCCCATAAGTGGCTCCAGATCATAGAAACAACAAGGGAAGAATATTTTAAAGAATTGGATAAAAAAAGAAAAATTGAAAGCGAAGAAAAGGAGAGGGAGAGGCAGCTTAATATTCAAGAAGAAGAGAATGCATCACGCTTTTATCAGAAATGCTATGAATTTCATATAAAAGAAACGATACCGGTCTTTTCATTATTTACTGATAAAAACAGGATGGCAGCTATCTATATTGACGAAGATAAAGGGCTGAATTTTTTAAGAATAGATGGATATACACAGGAAGAAGATAAAGGGTTAATTACCTACGATAAGATACATTATTTTGAAAAAGCGGGAAATATCCATTATACTACCGATATCCATGGAGATTATTCGTGTTATGGCGGGAGCATAGCTGGAGGGGACTTTTCGAAATTTGCCGCTATAGGAGGAGGATTATTGTTCGGCTTGATGGGAATGGCGGCTGGTGCGGCTCTGACCTATCAGCCAATGGAGCAAAAACCAGTTGAGGCAAATTTTGCTATTAATTCAGATGTTAGGATGATTGATGACAGGAATGTTATTTTGAATTTTTATTCTGATAGCAAGGAACAATATATAGATATCGAATTGCCTTATAATGTTTATAACTTTTTATTGACATATTTGCCGGAGAAAAAATATGGTATTGTAGATGAATTGGAAAAAAGGACGGCAGTTCATCAATCAGCAAAGTTAATTGAAGGTGGTGATTTGCTAAGCACACCTGCATCGCAAACTGCCCGAAAGATTGAGGCGGAAAATGAGGACAACGATATTATATTTGCACAGAAAGTAAAAAAACTGAAAATGTTAAAAGAAGCGGAATTGATATCGAAAGAAGAGTTTGATGCAAAGCGAAAAGAACTTTTAGATATGATCTGAAAAAGAAAGATATAGGGATGAACTCTATAAATAGAATTATGAAAAATTAAAGATTGACTTTTGCATATTCTTATGATAGCATATAAAGCGTTCGTAGATTAATATTATTTTACATGGTATGGGATATTAGCTCAGTTGGTAGAGCACTTGACTTTTAATCAAGTTGTCCGGGGTTCGAATCCCCGATGTCTCATTGTAGGCGATTGCTTCGGGCTTGTTATGCCCGGGGCAATTTTTTATGTCCTTTTGTGCATTTCATTATATTAATTAGAATAAAATTTATCCGATATACTTATATTAGGAGGATAGATATGAAGGGAAAGAAACTGCCATGGAAAAAGTTGGGAATAGCTGCATTGGTTTCCACATTAGTTTTAATTGGAATGACCTACGCTGCCATTTCTTTATATTTTGAAAACCATTATTATTATCATACAATGATAGGCGGGGAAGATATGGGATATAAAACTCCTATGGAAGTGGAGGAATTATTATATTCCCGTATTAATAATTATATTTTGGAAATATACGGACGAGAAGAGATGGAGGATGCTATTGTACCGGCAGAGATCAATATGCGTTTTCTAATTGACGATACCTTAATAAAGATAAAAAAGGAACAGAAGCCGGAGTGGTGGATATTGGGATTTTTTCAGGAATATCGTTATGATTTTCCATGGAAGGCCGTATATGATAAGGAAGCCTTGGAGCAAAGAATAGAAGAACTTGTTTTTTTTCAGATGAAAAATATTAAAATGCCTAAGGATGCTTATCTTACATATTCGGAGAAAGAAAAAGAATATGTAATTGTAGAGGCTGATCCAGGCACACAGATTGTAAAGGAAAAAATGAAAGAGACGATAGAAGAAGCTCTTGTATTATTGGAAAGAAAAATAGATTTGGAAGAGAAGGGCTGTTACAGAGTGGCAAAGACGGAGGAAGAAAATAAAATATTAACAGGTGCAAGGGATAAGGCAAATAAATATATGCAGTCGGAGATTGTATATAACTGGAATGGAAACGAAGTCTTGGTAGATGCGCATATGATTCATGACTGGGTGATTATTGATGGGAATTCGGTAGAACTGGATGAAGAAAAAATAGGGGGATTTATAGCGGAGCAGGCAAAAAAATATGATACTTATGGAAAAAACAGAATATTTCATACAACGGATGGGAGAGAGATAGAACTGAAAAGCGGTGCATATGGGTGGAAAACGAATAAGGATGAGGAGAAAAATGAATTAATTGAAGATTTGAAAAAGGGGGAGGTAATAGAACGGGAGCCGGTATATAGCTATACGGCAGCACAGCCTGGAGATAAGGACATTGGAAATACATATGTGGAAATTGATTTGGGAAACCAGCATCTTTATCTTTATGTAGAAGAAAAAATGATTCTGGAGAGCGATTTCGTATCAGGAAATGCGTCCAGAGGATGGAATACCCCGGCGGGTGTTTTCGGATTGACATATAAAACCAAAAATGCGGTACTTAGGGGGCCGGGTTATGAAACACCGGTAAATTATTGGATGCCTTTTAATGGGAATATAGGTATGCATGACGCTACGTGGAGGAGTTCTTTTGGAGGCGATATTTATTTGACAAATGGATCCCACGGCTGTATTAATCTTCCTTTTGAAAATGCAAAAATAATTTATGAATATGTATATACTGGATTCCCTGTTGTATGTTATTATTAAGCAGAAAGGGTGTGAATAACTTGAGGTATGAGTTTAGAAGTTACATGTTATGGAAAAGGCATAGTTATGAAAATGAAAAGTAAGAGAAGGGTGAACGAGAGGGAAAGAAAAAAATTCAGGAAGTTTTTCGAGAAGCAGAAGGAATGGAACGGATTATTAAAGGAATACGGAAACGATATCCTGATGTCCGATAATTTTCTGAAAACAAGAGATTATATTCAACATGGAAATATGACAGTAAACAGTCATTGCATTAATGTGGCGATCTATAGTCTTGCGATCAGCCGGAAGCTGAACATATCCTGCAATCAGCGGGATCTTGTGAGAGGAGCGCTGCTCCATGATTATTTTCTTTATGACTGGCATGATAAGTACCACAGGGATATTAAGCGCCTTCATGGTTTTTACCATCCGGGTATAGCGCTTAGGAATGCTTCCAGGGAATATAATCTTACGGAAAGAGAAAAAGACATTATTAAAAAGCATATGTGGCCGCTGACGGTGATCCCTCCTCGATGCAGAGAGGCATGGATCGTAACTACCGCTGATAAATACTGTTCTTTGCTGGAAACGATGAAATTCCACAGAGAGCATAGACGGTATATAGCAAATAAGAAATCAGGAAGATCCTTTCATAAGGAAGGGATGACGGTACAGTGTCAGGGATAAAAAAGTGGCAGAATTATACAAACGATTGGTTGAATATGAGAATTCGGATTATTATCCATTTCATATGCCAGGGCATAAAAGAAATCCGGAATCAGCAGAGGGAATTTTAGCCGGAGCATATGGCATTGATCTTACGGAAATAGACGGATTTGATAATCTTCATCAGGCGGAAGGAATCTTAAAAAGAGAGCAGAAAAGGGCTGCCGCGCTTTATGGAGCGGAAAAAACATATTTTCTTGTAAATGGAAGCACATGCGGAATATTAAGCGCTGTTTCCGCCGTGTGCGGAAGAGGCGGAAGAGTTCTTATGGCAAGGAACTGCCATAAGTCAGTATATCATGGCGCATATTTGCAAGAACTGAAAATTACGTATCTTTACCCTGAACTTTGGGGGAAATGTAAAGCGGCCGGAGAAGTGAAGCCCGAATCGGTGGAGAGGGCGCTGAAGCAACTGCCGGATGTGGAAGCGGTTATTATAACGTCCCCCACATATGAAGGGGTCGTGTCGGACGTAAAAAAAATAGCGGATATTGCGCATAAATATGGAAAACCGCTTATTGTGGATGAAGCCCATGGGGGGCACTTTGGATTTCAGAAAGATTATCCGGAAAATTCGGTAAAGTTAGGCGCGGATCTCGTGATCCATAGTCTGCATAAGACATTGCCGTCTATGACGCAGACCGCTTTGCTGCACGTGAGTGGACATCTTGTTGACAGAGGAAAGCTGGAAAGATTTTTGAGGATTTTTCAGACAAGCAGCCCGTCTTATGTATTGATGGCATCTATGGAAAGCTGTCTGGATATACTGGAAAGGGAAGGTACAGAACGGCTGGCCCGGTTGAAATATATTAGGGACAGAATGTTAGAGAAGGTTAGGGAAAATCATTTTATAAGGATAGAAGAAAAAGAGGGGACGGATCCGTGTAAAGTCATAATATACGCCGAAAAGGGGATATTGGCCGGACAGGATCTTTATCAGATTTTAAAAGAAAAATATCATTTGCAAATGGAAATGGCGGCTGGAAGATATACGCTTGCAATTCTTTCTATGATGGATACGCAGGAGGGAATAGAACGCTTGGAAAAGGCATTATTAGAAATGGATCGGCGGGTGAAAGCAACGGACGTTTCCAAAGAAAAAGATGGATGGATACCGCTGGTGATTGATGACAGAAATGAGACGGTTATGTCCATTTTTGAAGCATATGAAAGCGGGCAGGAGTCCGTAGAGCTGAGAGAGGGCTGTGGACGGATAGCGGCTGAATTTATTAATCTGTATCCGCCGGGCATTCCGCTTGCCGCTCCCGGCGAAAGGCTGAATGAAGAAATGATAGGAGCGCTTTTATCATATGAAAGAATGGGTATCCATATTCAGGGAATAGAAAGAGGCCGCGTCAGGGTAATAAAAGATGCGTAGAATGCAAAAGCTATGGAAACGGCATTTGCAGAAATAAAAAACAGATCATAAGTAAAGGAGACAGGATGAGAAGAACAAAAATTATTTGTACGATAGGACCGGCGAGTGAAAGTGAAGATAAACTGCGGGAATTAATGCTGGCGGGTATGGACGTAGCACGTTTTAATTTTTCTCATGGAAGTCATGAGGAGCATAAAAAGAAATTTGCGAGAGTGATAAAGATAAGCGGGGAGTTAAAACTTCCGGTAGCTACATTGCTCGATACGAAAGGCCCTGAGATCAGGCTTCGGGACTTTACCGGGGGAAAAGCAGAATTAAAAGAGGGGCAAAAATTTGTATTGACGACGGAAGAAGTCATGGGGAACTCTGAAAAAGCCTCCATTACCTACAAAAATCTGAAAAATGATATAAAAGAGGGAATGTCCATTTTGATCGACGATGGATTGATTGAGATGACAGTGGATGAAATAGGGGAAGAGGAAATTGTCTGTACGGTAATTAATGGAGGATGGGTATCTAATCATAAAGGAATAAACGTTCCCAACGCTGTTTTGTCCATGCCGTATATTAGCGATACTGACAGGGAAGATATTATCTTCGGCTGCGAATTGGGGTATGATTTTATTGCGGCTTCTTTTGTAAGGTGTAAAGAGGATATTTTAGAACTGAGAAAGATCCTGAAAAAGCAAAACAGCTTCATGAAAGTAATTGCTAAGATTGAAAACATGCAGGGAATTCAAAATCTGGAGGAGATCTTATCCGTATCGGATGGGATCATGGTAGCCAGAGGAGACATGGGCGTAGAGATTCCTCTGGAAGAAGTTCCGGTATTGCAGAAAAAAATGATAAAAATGGCGGAAGAGCAGGGAAAACATGTTATTACGGCAACGCAGATGCTGGAATCCATGATCAGGAACCCAAGACCGACGAGAGCGGAAGTGACGGATATTGCCAATGCGATTTATGACGGGACTACAGCTATTATGCTTTCCGGTGAAAGCGCGGCAGGGGCATATCCGGTGGAGGCCGTAAAGACTATGGCTAAAATCGCAGAACGCTCGGAACAGGATATTGATTATGTTTCCCGGATGAAAAAACGGATTAGTACCGTTTTTCCCGATGTAACGGCGGCGATTTCCCATGCTACATGTACGACGGCATCGGATCTGCATGCGGCGGCTATTGTTACCGTAACGATGTCGGGATTTACGGCAGGAATGATAGCCAGATATAAGCCATGTTGTCCGGTGATTGCATGCGCTGTGAATCCAAGGGTGTGCAGACAGCTCAATTTATCATGGGGAGTGGTGCCGCTTTTAATTGAAAAAGAAGAAAATGCAGATGACTTATTCAATGAGGCGATTCATGCGGTAGAAGACAATGGGTACGTAAAGAAAGGGGATGTAGCAGTTCTGACTGCCGGAGTGCCGCTGGGAATAGCGGGTAATACAAATATGATCCGTGTTATTGAAGTGTAAGTTCCGGGACGGGGAGGAGTTTGTATGGATATCAAGGTTAATCAGATCAATAAACCGATGCAGGTGGAACAACCGGTTCAACAGCAGCAGGGAGACGGGGCTTTTAAGTTTACATTGGTCAGCCATATCGAAGAGCAGGAACTTCAAGTACGGCTTACTTCCCTGATGGAAGAGATCACGATGCAGGGGGATAAACTGGCAAAACACCGGGATATCCGGGATATGAAACGGTATCGGGGGCTGGTAAAGGATTTTTTAAATGAGATTATAAACCGTTCCCATTCTTTTTCCAGGGAAAATTTTCTGGACAGGCGAGGACGCCACAGGGTATACGGTATCGTGCGCCTGGTGGATGAAAAATTGGATGAACTGGCACAGGAGCTGGTAAAAGATGAAAAAGATAATTTAAATATACTAAGCAAAATAGGTGAGATCAGGGGGCTGCTTTTGGATATTTTCACCTAAGGAGGTTTATAAATGGCAAGATTTGTGGATATTATAGGACAGGAGCAAATAAAGGAGCATCTTCAGAACGCATTGAAGCTGAATAAGGTATCCCATGCATATATTCTGAATGGAGAAAAGAATTCTGGAAAGGAATTTATTGCAAAGGTTTTTGCTTCGGCATTGCAGTGTGAAAAGGAAGATATGTCTTCCGGCATGCCGGAGCCATGCGGGGAGTGCCATTCCTGTAAACAGATGGCGGGAAAAAACCAGCCGGACGTTATCTATGTATCCCATGAGAAGCCTGGAAGCATCGGCGTGGAGGATATCCGCAGACAGATCAATGGCGATGTGGCGATTAAACCTTATAGCAGCCAGAGAAAGGTATATATTATAAACGAAGGGGAGAAAATGACGGTACAGGCTCAGAATGCGCTGTTAAAAACGCTGGAAGAGCCGCCGGAATATGCGGTGATTCTGATTTTAACGACAAGTTTGGAATCGCTGCTTCCCACCATTTTAAGCCGTTGCATCGCGCTTCATATGAAGCCGGTAAAAGATAGCCAGGTAAAAAAATATCTGATGGAAACTTTGCAGGTGCCGGACTATAAGGCGGATATTTGCGTAGCTTTTGCGAGGGGAAATATCGGTAAAGCGAAGATGCTCGCTTCCAGTGAGGAATTTGACCGCGTAAAGGAAGAGGCAGTTACCCTTTTAAAATATATTAATGATATGGAGATCAGCGAAATTGTAGCTGCCATTAAGAAAATTAATGAATACCAGCTGGATGTGAACGATTATTTTGATATTCTTTCCATATGGTACCGGGATGTGCTTTTGTTTAAAGCGACAAATGATGCGAATCACTTGATTTTCCGGGAGGAAATACAGTATATTAGAAGAGTGGCGGATAGAAGCACGTATGAAGGGATTGAAAAGATCATTCACGCCCTGGACAAGTCGAAGCAGCGTTTAAACGCTAATGTAAATTTTGATTTGACGATGGAACTTCTGCTGCTGACAATTAAAGAAAATTCGTGAGGTTGATAGATTATGATAAAAGTAATTGGAGTGCGTTTCAGGACGGCGGGCAAAATATATTTTTTTGATCCGGGCCGTTTAAATATAAGAAAAGGCGATCATGTGATCGTGGAAACCGCAAGAGGAATTGAGTATGGAACTGTAGTGGGCGGAGTAAGGGAAGTCGAAAATGATAAGGTTGTTCAGCCGTTAAAGCCTGTTTTGCGTATCGCGACGCAGAAGGATAATGAGCAGGAGGCGTCGAATAAGGAAAAAGAGAAAGATGCTTTTAAAATATGTTTGGAAAAAATCCGAAAGCATAATCTGGAGATGAAGCTTATCGATGCGGAGTATACTTTCGATAACAATAAAGTATTATTTTATTTTACGGCGGATGGAAGGATCGACTTCCGCGAATTGGTGAAAGATCTGGCATCTGTGTTTAAAACGAGGATAGAATTGCGCCAGATCGGAGTGCGGGATGAGACAAAAATAGTGGGGGGCATCGGCATATGCGGACGCGCGCTGTGCTGCCACACGTATTTATCGGAATTTATTCCCGTATCTATTAAAATGGCGAAGGAACAAAATCTTTCTTTAAATCCGACTAAGATTTCCGGTGTTTGTGGGAGATTGATGTGTTGTTTGAAAAATGAAGAGGAGACTTATGAGGATTTGAACCGCAGACTGCCGAATGTAGGAGATTATGTTACGACGGACGATGGGTTTAAGGGGACTGTCCATAGCGTAAATGTGCTGCGCCAGCTGGTGAAAGTAATTATTGAGAAAGATGATGAAAAAGAAATTCAGGAATATAAAGTGGGCCAGCTCAGGTTTAAGCGGAAGCATAAAAATATGAGAATGGAAGTAAACGACGAGGAGTTAAAGAAGCTGGAAAAATTGGAAAAGCAGGAAGGGAAATCGAAACTGGATGACAATTAATCTGAAGGAAAACGAAAGACTGGATGAATTGCAGCGGAATGGTTATCAAATCATCCAGAACCCGGAGAAATTCTGCTTTGGGATGGATGCCGTTCTTTTATCCGGCTTTGCAAAAGCAAAGAAAGGGGATAAGACGCTGGATCTCGGTACCGGTACGGGGATTATTCCTATCTTGATGGAGGCAAAAACGAAAGCAGCACATTTAACGGGACTGGAGATTCAGGAAGAAAGCGCGGATATGGCAAGGCGCAGTGTGGCGTTGAACGGGCTGGAAAGAAAAATTGAGATCGTACAGGGCGATATCAGAGAAGCAGGGACGTTATTCGGCGCTGCTTCTTTTGACGTTGTTACATGTAATCCCCCGTATATGACGGGAGGGCATGGCCTGATGAATCCGAATACGCCGAAGGCAATAGCCAGACATGAGATTCTATGTACATTGGAAGATGTGATAGAGCAGACGGCAAAACTGCTGCGGCCAGGAGGAAATTTTTTTATGGTTCACCGTCCTTTTCGCCTGGCGGAGATTATGGTTCTGTTATGCCAATATAAATTGGAGCCGAAAAGGATGCAGCTTGTATATCCGTTTGCGGATAAGGAGCCGAATATGGTGTTAATCGAGGCAAACCGCGGCGGAAAGCGGCGGATGACGGTGGAGAGACCGCTGATTGTTTATGAGAAACCGGGGGTCTATATGCCGGAGATACATGAGATTTATGGATATTGAAAAGAGGTGGCATATGGCTGGAATGCTGTATTTATGCGCTACGCCGATAGGAAACTTGGAGGATATTACGTTCCGGGTATTGGATACGCTTCGGAGCGTAGATATAATAGCGGCGGAAGACACAAGGAATAGTATAAAATTGTTGAATCATTTTCAGATAAAGGCGGCGATGACGAGTTATCACGAATACAATAAGGTGGAGAAGGCACATTATTTGATCGGACTAATGCAGGAAGGAAAAAATGTGGCTTTGATTACGGATGCAGGAACTCCGGCGATTTCAGATCCGGGGGAGACATTAGTGAAGCTTTGCCAGCAGACGGGAATCAGGGTGACTTCCCTGCCCGGAGCGGCGGCCTGTATTACGGCACTGACTTTATCGGGATTGAGTACGAGAAGGTTTTGCTTTGAAGGATTTTTGCCTTCGGATAAAAAAGAAAGGAAAGCGGTGTTGAAAGAACTGGCAGAGGAAAGCAGGACGATTATTCTTTATGAAGCGCCGCACCATTTGAAAAAAACGTTGGAGGAGTTGGGGAATGTCCTAGGAAACCGGAAGATTACCATATGCCGTGAATTAACGAAGAAATTTGAAACGGTAATGCCGCTCATGATGAAAGAGGCATTGGAATTTTATGAGGAGAACGAGCCAAGGGGAGAATATGTATTGGTGATCCAGGGAAAAAGCCTGGAGGAAAAGAAACGGGAAGCGGCGTTGGAATGGATGGAAATGAGTATAGAAGAGCATATGCAATATTATGAGGGACAAGGTATGGAACGAAAAGAGGCAATGAAAATGGCAGCCAAAGACAGGGGAATCGGTAAGAGGGATGTTTATCGGATGCTTCTGGAGCATGGGAAGGAAGAGGCTGATTCGTAAGAGAACGATAGGACGGATGCCCTTAAGGGGGCAAGGGGTATGAAAATGGAGTATATGCTTTTTATTATTGATATCATCGGAACGATTGCGTTTGCTTTTTCCGGGGCGATGACGGCTATCCGGAAGGAAATGGATATTTTGGGAGTGATGATCCTGGGAATGGTGACTGCCGTCGGGGGCGGGATTATCAGGGATATTATTCTGGGAATTGTGCCGCCGCAGGCATTTGCAGAACCGGTTTTTGCGTTGAGCGCTATGTTTACGTCGGCGCTTGTGTTTGTAGTTTTTTATTTCCGCGGGCAGCGGATCAGGCGGCTGATGGATGCTGCCGGTGCAAAGGGATATCGGGAGGTATCAGGGCAGCGGTTTCAGCAGATACTGATGTTGGCGGATACGTTAGGACTGGGCGTATTTACTGTGGTGGGCGTAAGGGCGGCTTTTGACCATCATATGGGAGTAAATTATTTTTTGCCTGTTTTTTTGGGAACCATTACAGGAGTAGGGGGAGGTCTTCTGCGGGATATGATGGCAGGAGACCGGCCTTATATATTTGTAAAACATGTATATGCCAGTGCGTCCATTCTGGGCGCATGTGTATGTGTTTTCCTCTGGAGAAGGGCCGGGGAAGAGGCGGCGATGCTGACGGGAGCGGGCAGCGTGATTGCGCTTCGGTTTCTGGCGATTCATTATCGGTGGAATCTGCCGAAAATTACATATGACAGATCGTGACTGGCGGATTGCCCGGTATCGGAAGAATTTCATATAAGGACGGATGCCGAAATATATTTTAATAAGAAACGGCTTATAAAATGGAGGAAGGCTGTGCTAAATTATATTTGGGCTTTTATGATTATGATCGGAGTGATCTACGGAGCAATGACAGGAAATATGCGGGAGGTGAGCAACGCTGCGCTGAATTCCGCAGGAGAGGCGGTCTCTTTGTGTATCACGATGATGGGTGTAATGGCGTTGTGGGTGGGGCTGATGGAGATCGCCCAGACTTCAGGGCTGATTGCGAGGCTGACAAAGGGGATCCAGCCTTTTGTGTCGTTTATGTTTCCCGGGATTCCTAAGGGGCATGCGGCGAGGGAGTATATCTCTACGAATATTATTGCGAATGTGCTTGGGCTGGGGTGGGCGTGTACGCCGGCAGGATTGAAGGCGATGGAGGAACTGGCGAAGCTGGAGGAAGAGAGGGGGACGCCGGGGTATGTGTCTGCAGGGGAAGGCATTTTTGCAGACGGAAAGAAAAAGGGGAACAAGACAGGTAAGAGCGGCGGTGAGCTGCCTGTGTCGGCAAATGGAAAGAGCGGCAGGGTTGCCAGCAATGAGATGTGCACGTTTTTGATTTTGAATATTTCTTCCTTGCAGTTGATACCGGTCAATATGATCGCGTACAGAAGCCAGTATGGCAGTGTGAATCCGGCCGGGATTATCGCCCCAGCGATCGTGGCCACGTTTGTGAGTACGCTGACGGCGGTGGTGTATTGTAAAATAAAGAATAGAAAACAGAGATGATATTAACATTATTTAGACAATGTATATAATCTCTTTGTTGACGTGTTTTATGAGAAAAGATATAATTATTTGAAACAGATGAAAAACGGAAGGCGTATAAGAAATGCTGATTGCAGATAAAAGAGATTATAGAAGAGGATACGAAAAGCATTACCAGTCATATAAACGACTTAAAAGCCAAAATGCAGATATAAACAGCAGAAGATTACTACTGGTTTATAGTGTGGAGTGCGGTTTGAAATATAAGCTATTAGATAAATGGAATGAGGAAAATCCTCTAAAAATTTTGGAGGGCAGTGATAAAAAAAAGATAAATATTTTGAAATCCCATAATTTGGAAAGAATATTAAAAGAGTTAGGACAACAGGGAAATTTTAAATTTCCGCGATTGAAGACTGTGCATCAAAATATTGTAGACGCGGAAGCTTATCATCAGCTTTATCGATACTGCATTAACACACAGGAAAAACAATTAGGTAAAGAAGAAAAGATAGAGGACTCATTAAATGATATCGCCTGTTGGATAAAAGAAGGGATGAGAAGACGATGATGTTATATACATGGAAAGACATAGAAAGAGAGCTGTTGTTAAATAAAGATAAGTGGCAGGGAGTGATTTTCGATTCGGAAATATATACTGATGAAATAATCATTCATTTAAAGAAGGGAAAAACTGAGGAAGATGCTAAAAGGATATTAAGGGGGATTTTTGGGGATAAATACGATGGCGAGAAAATATTACTGGATTTATCGGTTGAATACTTAGGTGTGCTATTTGAAAGTGATGAGGATGAGGAAAATGATAGTGTAGTCACACCGCTTTTTAGAAATGTTTTGTATCAGGATACAGCGTATTTTAACGAGCTCATAGAAAAGGAATTACCGGGAGTTCCCGTCCTTGCTTTTCATTCGTACAAAGGAGGGGTGGGACGTACATTATCTTTGTTGGCTTTTGTTAAAGCATGGTCTGAGTTAAACAACTTAGTGAATGCCCAAAAACTTCTTGTTATTGATGCGGATATTGAGGCACCGGGAATTACATGGCTTACTATGAAGCAAGAGGAAACGGCATTTAGTTTTTTAGATCTTTTGGAAGTTACGCAGGAAAAGGATAATACGGATGAGATTATTGAATTGATTGCAGATAAAATATCGGAATTGACTGTTAAAATAGAAACGGAAAGGGGAAGGGCAGAGCATATTGTTTTACCAACGTATAGATATGTGGAGCAATTGCTTGACATGTATGCAAGCCCTGAAAGTCTTGCCACTAGCTATAATAAAAAATATATATTAGCGGAAGTTTTATCAAAATTAGGAAAGAAAGTAAATGCAGGGTTGGTGTTGATTGACTTGAGGGCGGGACTAAGTGAATTTTCTGCGCCGATACTTTTTGATCCCAGAGTAAAAAAATATATTGTGACATCAACATCTTATCAGTCTGTTAAAGGAACAGAAATACTTTTACAACAGTTAAACAAAGGTCTGCCTTTGAATGAGAATTCTAAAATCCCCGAAGTTTTACTGACTATGGTGCAAAATGGAATGAAAACAGATGAAATCATTAGCGAATTAGTTGCTGTCTATCATCCAAATGTGGCTGAAAGCGATGATTCAATAACGGATAATATAGTGACGGAGCTTCCATTTGCAAGTGAATTGGTACACTTAGAAACATTGCCTAAAATTATGGCAAATTTAAGCGGCAGAGATTTCTACAAAAATATTTTTGAAATAGTTAAAAATAGTTACATGGTTTCCAAAGAAACAAAGGATGATAGTTTAAAGATATCAAGAAACAAAGTGATAAATAATATTCACGAGTTTGCCGCAAACCAAATTACAGCAGAAGGGAATGGAACATTTGAAGTATTAATGACAGAGTCAATTCAGAATTTAATTAGAAAGTACAAAAATAGTATTCCTAATACAGTAATTATGGGTGCGAAGGGATCTGGTAAAACATTTTTATATAGAGAAATGTTAAGAAATCAATATTGGGAAAAGTTCGTTGAACGTATGGGCAAAAATGAACCAGTATCGAAAGGCTTGGGCGGTGATGCATGTATACTGGCAGTACCCCTTTTGGCTTCAGGAAATGCGGGAGGATTTCTTGAGATTATTAAAAATGCCATAGCTAATTACAACAAATGTGGAATGAAAGGGGGAATTAATAATTCAGTATATGTGAATAGTAAGGACATGCTGTTAACGCATGTGAGAAAAGACCATGATATTTTAGAATGGAAAGAAATATGGAAAAAAGTTATTTTATGTGCATTTGATAAAACATATCAGTCATTGGCAGAACTTGAGGAAGAATTGCGGTATAAGCATATAAAGATTGTATTTTTGATAGATGGATTAGAGGAGATTTTTGAGCATACAATATCATCGGAAAATGAAAAAAATGCAATTAGGGCATTATGTAGGGATCTGGTTGACGAAGTAAAAATAGCTTATCATAATGTGGGTCTTATGATATTTCTGAGAAAAGATATGGCAAGGGATTCGTTAACTATCAATTATGAGCAATTTTATTCTTTGTATCGTGATGTTGAATTGCAATGGTCTAATACGGAAGCATTAAGATTGGCAGCGTGGTTGACGAGCCAGGCAGTACCAGATTTTTATCGGGGAAATATACCGATTGAAACAGCGTCGGGAGAAGTAATAGAACAGATACTTAATAGATTGTGGGGAGTTAAGCTAGGAAAACCGACATCTAATGAAGCAAATTCATCAAGATGGATTTTGGCGGCATTGTCAGATTTTAATGGACAGTTGCAGGCGCGTGACATTATCAGATTTTTGGAGAAAGCGACTGACCATGTAGGCAAAGCAGTGTACGATGATAGATATTTAATGCCTACAGAAATTAGAAAGGCGGTTTCAGAATGTTCCAATGATAAGATTGGCGAAATAAGAGATGAAATTAAAGCATTGGGACCGATTTTTGACAAACTGGAACATGCATCGGAAGAAAAAAAAGTTTTACCATTTGCGGCAGATACATTTAATCTTACGCAGGCAGAAGAAAAGATTATGAAACAGGAAGGTTATCTAAAAATTGATAATGACCGATATTATTTGCCTGAAATTATTAGACATGCTTTAAAGTTTAAGTATGAAAAAGGTGCGCGTCCCAAGGTGTTGTCTTTGCTGTTGAAATAGGTATTGATTTTGAGCCTCATGGAATTGTTAAAAGTATCCATCTATGCGGTTGACTTGTAACCGTATGGGTGGATTTTTTCACAAAGTTCGTGTCACTAACTTGACACAAGGGGGGCTGAAGGCAATGGAGGAGTTGGCGAAGTTGGAGGAGGAGAGGGGGACAATGGGGTATCTTCCGGGGAATGCTGGCACAAAAAGAAGTAGAACAGAGCGGATTGCCAGCAACGAAATGTGTACGTTTTTGATATTGAATATTTCTTCCTTGCAGCTAATTCCTGTTAATATGATTGCTTACAGGCAGCAATCCGGCAGTGTGAATCCGGCAGGGATTATCGCACCGGCGATTGTGGCGACATTTGTGAGTACGGCGGTGGCAGTGGTGTATTGCAAATTAAAAGATAGGAAGCGGAGAGTGTGAGGACCCTCCGCTTTTTCATCTGGTAAATATGGCATTGACATTATTCAATAAAAGAAGTACAATGAATAAAAACAACGAAATTGAATTTTCAACTATATTTTTACCATGCAATTAAGAGGAGAAATGAGAATGGATGTAATGCTTAAATTTAAAAATGAATTTTTTGAAGAACGTAAAGATTTACTAAGTAAAAATCATGTTTACCGAAATCATATCACTAAATTTATTAAGTATTTAAGCTTGCCAGATGTGCAGTTATCAAACGCGCCTGCCAGAATTAATATAAATGTAATCGAAGAATGTATCAGATATTATCATAATGAAGGCGAACTTAATTCCAGATCAACCATGGAGTCGCATCTTGAGTCGGTAAAAAGCTTTTATGACTACTTAAGTGAGACTGGTAAAGCAACTGATATTTTCTCAAATTACAATTACAGTAAATTTAAAGATGAAATTGTTGAGAAATATAGCTTACTGGAACCGGTAGAAAGAGGAAGTTATAAATGTGAGGATATCAAAACGATTCTAATTGAACTGGATAAGGCTATTGATAATTTTCAGGACGAAGTCGCAGGAGTCAGGGAAGAAGAAAGGCATCTACAAAGAATCATATTAAGGCTGTTTATTAAGCTGACATTAATTGCGCCAGCTAAGAGAAGTGTAATTACAAGCATCAAAAAATCAGATTTTACGGAGGAATATAAAAAATTATTGATAAATGGCATAGATGTCAATATACCTTGTGGTTTGTCCAGAGATTTATGTGCGGCATTAAAATATGCAGAATCAAAGAATAAGGGATCGATAAAGGAGGAAGATAATTTATTTGAATATTTGTATAAATATAAGGGTAAATTCCGGGTGGAAAGTCTTAATACATGGTTTTATAATATTGCGCAAGATTTTGGGGTAATGGAGGATATGTGCAAAGGTAAAAAAACCTTAGCTGTGGAACCAATTAAAAATATGGTAATTCAAATGATGGTTGATAATTTGATCAATCCTGTATTTATATCAAAAATAGCGGGACTTACACTTACTATGATTGAGGCGACGTATTATCCCAAAGATTGGAGTGCTAAACGCGAGGAAGATATCAACAAGTGCATTAATAAAAGTATCGCACAAAATGATTATTATTGTTATGTATAGAATAACTTTTAAATATTGGGGAGAACGCAAGTATGGGAATATATTTAAATCCGGGAAATGAACAGTTTGCAGTTTCTGTTAATTCTGAGTTATATGTGGATAAGACGGCTCTGATAACATATACGAATAGTCGCATCGGTAAAGACAGGCCACTGATCTGTTCCAGCAGACCGAGGAGGTTTGGGAAAACAATGGCTGTAACCATGCTGTCGGCGTATTATAGTAAGGGATGCCATTCTGAGGAACTATTTATGGGGCTTAACATAAGTCAAAATGAATTTTTTAAGACGCACCTGAATAAATATAATGTAATTTTTTTGGATATCCAGTGGATGTATGGAAATGCGCTTGAGGAAATGAAGAGAAATTCGACTCTTAAAGTAGTGAGTTATATTCAGGAACAGGTGATAGCTGAGTTAAGAAACGAATATTCCGAATGTGTCCAAGGGGATGATATTTCACTGCCTTCTGTATTGGCTAAAATTAATGTGAAAACAAAAGAACAGTTTATCATTATTATTGATGAGTGGGATTGCCTGTTTCGGGAGGACAAAAATAACGAGAATCTTCAGAAAGAATATATTAATCTGTTAAGAGGGTTGTTCAAAGGCACTCCATCGGGAGCGTTTCTAAAGCTTGCATATATTACAGGGATTTTGCCAATTAAAAAGTACGGCACACAGTCGGCTCTGAATAATTTCCGGGAGCATACGATGGTTAGTCCCAGACAGATGGCAGAATACGTTGGATTTACAGAGACAGAAGTAAGGATTATTTGTAAAGAGCACGATATGCCATTTAAAGAGATGCAAAGATGGTATGATGGGTATTATTTTGAAAAGGTAGGGCATGTTTATAGTCCTAATTCTGTCATTGAGGCTGTAGATAGCAGGGAATTCGGAAATTATTGGTCAGGGACAGAAACTTATGAGTCTTTAATGATGTATATTGCAATGGACTTTGATGGATTAAGACAATTGATTGTAGACATGTTGGGAGGCCAGCGGTGTAGTATTGATGTGGAATCTTTTCAAAATGATATCACTTCATTTAACTCCGCAGATGATGTGGTCACGTTATTGATTCATATGGGATACATGGCTTATGATAACAAGACAAAAAAAGTTTTTATTCCAAATGATGAGGTAAGGAGTGCTTTTCTGCGGGCCATTAAAAATGATGGGTGGGAAGAGGTAATCAGAGCAATTAGCGCATCGGAAGCTTTGCTTAAAGCGACTTTGGCAATGGATGAACAAGCCGTGGCACAGATGATACAGGGAGTCCATATGAAAAGTTCCTCTAGTTTAATATATAACAATGAAATTTCTCTGAGCAGTGTGATTGCACTGGCATATTATAGCGCGTGCAGAGATTATACTCTTGTAAGAGAATTGCCGGCAGGAAATGGGTTTGCCGATACGGTTTTTCTTCCTAAACGCACATCCTCAAATCCGGCATTGGTTCTTGAATTAAAATGGGATAAGACTGCTGAGGGAGCGATAAGCCAGATTAAAAATAAAGGATATGTGTCAGCCCTCAAAGAGTATAAAGGAAATATTCTGCTTGTTGGAATTAATTATGAGAAGAAAAGCAGGAAACATCAATGTAGGATAGAAAAAGTAAAATGGTAATTTTTGGTATCAAAAAAATTTCGCGTCATTGACTTGACACAAGGGAGCTTAGGGACATGGCGAAGTCGGAGGCGGTCAGCGGCCCTGATAGAGGAAGTGTGGCGGACGGTCTGGGAGCCGCGGGCAGGAGGAAAGGCAAGTTGTAGAGGAGGGGTTGGCAAATGGGGTAGAGAGAGCAGTATTTACATCCGATACTCCTGCCGTTGAAGCTATTATATTTTTGGATTATATAAAATTGTGATAGAAAATTTTATTGATGAAGAACAGGCAAAAAAGTTATTGGGGGTGTATTATTATGAATGGAACGAAACCTAAATTTATGGAAAATTTGGTCATTGCCCCAAGCTATTATGAGCAGCCTGATCCATATGTTAATGCACCGTCTTGTCATGTAAATTTACTGGAACTTTCAAGATATGCAAAGCAATGTGGAAAAAAACTGGTTGAGCTTACGCAGGAAGAAGTGAGAAATTTTTCAATCTGATATTTTAAATACAGTAGTTGTAAAAAGCAGGAAGCCTTTATGAGACATATCTTGCTTTTTACATGATAAACAACAACAGTTTTCCAAAAAAATTAAAAAATTCAAATTGTTAAAAAATTAGAAGGTAATTTTTATGCAGCTGCCATATTCAGAAAATATAGAAATTCAATATTTAAGCAGGATATTTGATAATACAAGTGAATGCTATAAATTTTTTTGGTTTCAGGCCATTCTTTCTAAAGTGTTGGAAGCTAAGCGCCATATATTCTACATCAAGGCGCAATGTTCCCTAAAAACCAAATAACTATTATATTTTTCATCATACATTTCAGAAATTGCGCTGTCAGGGCGGTAGATTTCTCTGATTTTGATACATTGCTGAAATGCTTGGCGAAAGCTGCGATAGTATCCTTCGCCGATGGCGGCAAAGATCATAGCGCCCATCGTTCCTGATTCATTATGGCATAGTTTGACTATATTTTTTCCAAAAATATTAGCTTTCATCTGCATCCAGTATTCGGAATTCGAGCCGCCGCCGGATGCCAGGATGTTTATTTCCTGTTGATTGTTTTTATATGGAAGAAATTTCTCTATGCAAATCTTGTCTTCAAAAGTAATGCCTTCCATGATTCCCTGGTAAAAGTCGATGGGGGATGTATGGAAAGTGAAGCCTTTTATGGCCCCCCGGGCAGAACTGAGGATATCGGGAAAGCCGCGTCCGTTAAAATAAGGCGCTGCCATAAGCTGGGTGGGTTCCGTGCGGCAGAGGGATTGTATTTCTTTGTGCAGAGTAGCTTTGGGGATTTTCGAAAATTTATCGGACATAAGAAAGCGGAGGCACCAGTCAAGGGAACTGCATCCGGCAACGGGTGCCCAAAAGGAGAAATATTTTCCTTCATCGGCAGGGTATCTGATTTGTTGTAATTTTAATCTGTTTTTTTCTTCCTCACCAATGGAATTGATTACGGAGGACACGCATTCCACTGTGCCGGAGCAATTTAAAAGATGATTTTCCGTAAGGCCTGAACCGATTGCGTTGCAAAGCTGGTCATGCCCTCCTGTATAAACTTTTGTATCTGCCAGCAGACGGTAATTTGCGGACAGGGACTTTTGACATACGCCGCAAAAACTACCGGCAGGAAGAACTTCCGGGAGTTTAGCGGAATCAATTTGTGCGGCGTCGAGCAATTTTTTGCTCCATGAGGAGGAACTCAGATCATAAGCCATAGTCCTCCAGGCGGTCGATTCGCTGGCGAAGAAGGTTTTGGTCAACATAAAAATAATATAAGAATCTATGGTGAGGAATTTATATGCTTTTTCATAGATGTCGGTATGATCCTTATACCATTTCATTTTGACAAGTGAAAATCGTTTATGAGGAAACAATCCGGTGATACCGGTAATCTCTTTTTCCGGTATGTCATTTAAAATGGAGGATAATTCTTCTTCGCCGTTTTCCGCAGTCCGCAAAATAATATCGGAAAGAGGCCGGCCCTTTGGATCAATGGCAACAAGGCTTTCCCCGAAAGAGGAAACCGCCAGCGCATCGATCCGGTCGCCGGGAGATAATTGTTTGGTGATGGCGGATATACAATTTAAAACGGCATCCCAGATGGAATCTGCCGGAATGGAATGAACGGATCGATTCGGGTAACTGTAAGAAGCATGGGCGAGCTCCGCTCCGATTTCATTATATACGGTCATTTTTGTATTTGTAGTGCCAATATCGATGCCAGCCAGTTTTTTTTCCATACGTAACCTCATGTCCGATTCTTTTTTTCCGTTACCACCATTTGATCATATCCGTCAGCTGCTTTCGTATTTCCACAAAATCAGGTGATGAAACTTTGCGCGGGCGTTCCAGGCCCACATCGATCTCAGTTTTAATAGTTGCCGGCTTATTTGTAAGAACGAGTACGCGCTCTGCCAGATAAACCGCTTCTTCCAGATTGTGGGTGACAAACAGGACAGTACTTCCGGTAACTTTCCACAACCGTATCACTTCGTCTTCCAGATAGTAGCGCATTTTAATATCCATTTGCCCGTAAGGTTCGTCCATCAGAAGCAGGTCGGGATTCATCGCGAATGCCCTTCCTATTACAACACGCTGTTCCATGCTGACGGACATATCTCTCGGATAAACATTTTTATAATCTTCCAGTCCCAGCAGAGCAAGGATTTTAGAACTTTGTTCTTTTATATATTTGTTGTCATATTTTTTAATCCTTAGTCCATATTCTATATTTTCTTCCGCGGTAAGCCAGGGGAAGGCGGAAGGCTCTTGGAATACGGAGGATATGTTATGAACTTTTGGATCCGCAGGAATGCCGTCAATGTAAATATTGCCGGATGTTGGTTCTATGATTTTGGTCAGCAGATTCAGGAAGGTTGTTTTTCCGCATCCGGTTGGCCCCACGATGCAAAGAAATTCTCCTTTTTTTATGGAGAAGGAAATATCGTCCAAAACCAGTAAGTCTCCGTATTTTTTTGTCAGATGTTCTACTTTTACTTTTTCATCCATAAGGAACCTCCCGGTTATAATGATAAGTCAGTCTGTGTTTCGATCTGCTCTCTGATTCTTAAGAATTCAGGATCGAAAAGATCTCTTGGTTTCGGCAATTCAATGGGAAAAACTGCTTTTACGTGGGCCGGACAGCTGCTTAGCAAAATGATCCGGTCTGCCAGATAAACCGCTTCTTCTATATTATTTGTAACAAAAATAATGGTTTTTCTTTCTTTTTCCCATATTTGAAGCAGTTCTTCTTCCATTTGGTATCTTGTCTGTGCGTCCAAAGCGCCGAAGGGTTCGTCCATAATAAGAATATCGGGACTTACGGCATAAGCCCTTGCAATCCCTGCGCGTTGCTGCATACCGCCGGACAATTCATGGGGATATGAGTTTTCAAAGCCATGCAGGCCGACGAGGTCAATATACTTTTGGCAAATTTTTCTGCGCGGTTCTTTTTCTATTTTTTGGAATTTCAGGCCAAGCTCCACATTTTCCATAACCGTTTTAAAAGGAAGCAGAGCTTTTTTTTGGAAGACCATGGACATAGCAGGAGAGGGCTTTCCGCTTTCCGCGCCGTTGATATGGATTTCACCGCTCGTCCTGGTCTCTGTCCCGATCAGCATATTTAACAGAACTGTTTTTCCGCAGCGGCCGGGACCTAAAAGCACAAGAAATTCCCCGTCATATACATCAAAACTGACATCTTTTACAACTTCAAAAGAGGAGCTTTTCTGAAAGAAGATTTTGGATAAATTTCGAACTTTGACTTTTTTTGTTTTTATCTGTTCCATGGCATCAACAACCTTTCTGCTCTTTTGAGAAGATACGAAAACATTGCACCAATAAAAGCAATAATGATAACGGCTCCGAGTACTAACGCCATATCATTGATTCCCCAGCCTTTCATGACAAGAAGTCCAAGCCCTTGCTGGGCGCCCATCATTTCTGCAGCGAGAACTACTGTCCATCCGCAGCTGACAGAGGTGCGGATGCCGGAGAAAATGGAGGGCAGAGCCGTCGGCAGTACAATTTCTTTTAAAATACTGATCTTGCTTCCTCCAAAGATCTGTCCTACGTCCAAATTGATTTTATTGACAAGGGAAATACCGGAGGCTGTGTTCAGCATAACCGGGAAAAAGGAACCCAGTACAATCAGCAGTATTTTGGGCAGTTCTCCTATTCCGAACCACATAATCATAATGGGTATCCAGGCAATAGGAGGAATCGGCCTGAAAATTTCCAGGAAACTTCCGAGGGTAGCTTTTAAATAACGATTGCTGCCCACTAAAATTCCGATGCTGATGCCGGAGACGCAGCTTATGAATAAACCGGTCAGAACTCTTTTTAAACTGATCAGAGTATGGCCGATGATAGTCATGCCGGCGATTGGAGTTTCAAAAGTTTTCAGTATCCTGCGGACAACAGAAGCAGGGCCGGGAAAGATAATGCCGCCTGTGGCAAGGGAAAAAGCGATCCAGGACAAAATCAATGCGGATACGGAGACCAGCGGTAAAATCTGATATATTAAATTTTTCTTTTTGAATTGTTCCATAACTGTTTTCTCCTCTATATATCAGGCTTATTTCCAGCGCAGAAGATATTTCTCCAGCGATGAAAACAGAAATGATAAGATAGCTCCCAGGACGCCGATAAGAACCATGCCAAGCACGACAACGTCGGCCCGTGCGAACTGGCGTCCCATCTGGATCATAAATCCAAGCCCTGCGGATGCGGCGAGCATTTCCGCAGCAACCAAAGTTGACCATGAATTTCCAAGCGCTATTTTAATACCGGTCATTACCATGGGCAGGGAGGAAGGAATACCGACCTTTATAAAAGTGGTAAAATTACTTGCACCGAAGGTTTGAGAGACGTTGATAAAGGTCTTATTTGTCAACTGTATTCCGGTGTATGAATTGATGACGCATGGGACAAAAGCGGAAAAGAAAATGATAAGAACCTTTGCGCTCAATCCAACGCCCATCCAGACAACGACGATAGGAATCCAGGCGATCGGCGGGATAGGACGAATAATCTCAAAAATGGGCGTTAATGTTTTATCCAGTATTTTGTACCATCCCATCAGAAGCCCGAGGGGTACGCCGATAATAACCGCAGAAAAAAAGCCGAAGAGAGAAACTTGCAGACTTGCCAGAATATTTGCGGAAAGAAGATTGCCGTCGGGCGCTTTCTTCGTCAGCTTGGCAAGAAAAGTTTCGTATATTTTGGCCGGGGAAGGCAGCGTGCGGGAATCCACAATACCTTGGTCTGCGACAAACTGCCAGAGGCCAAAAAATATTATGATAGTCATAACAGTAAGAATTCTGAATTTGAATATATTGCGGTTTTCTATTTTTTTATGGTCAAGCCGCAGTTTTTCCAAATCATTTCCCTTAATTTCCATGCGTTTTTACCTCCATGACAAAGCAGTTGTTGTAAAACCGGGTAATCTGGCGGCCGGAGCCGGTTCCGGCCGCCTTATTCCCTTTGCTGGCAATGTGAACGGACAAGTCCGGGGCGTTTTACTTCCCGCAGATTTCGTCTACAAAGGACGAATCCACATGTCCTACAAAACGTTCGTCATCGCCTTCCTGGTAATTGCCTGCGGAGATAAAAAATTCAAGTACGTCTACGATGCGCTGTTCTATGGTAACATAGGTATCTCCGTCTTTTACATTGTGCAGCATATCGTAATTGTCTTCCAGGGAGTAATAAGTTTCACTGTTTAAAATAATTTTTGCAGCTTCGGCAGAAGTGGTCTTGCCGGATTCTTCGTAGAAAGCCACGAGATCGTTGACAACCTCTTCTTCTTCCTTGTGGGCGTCGATCCATTCCACTGCTTTCAGGTAAGCTTTCAGGAAAGCAACGATCTCATCATGCTTTGTTTCGGCGGAACTCTGGTTGGCAATAACAACGCCGTCAAGCCCTGCATCGGAGGTGGCGCCGTTTGCGGCAAGCACATAATCGGCTTTGTCCGCATCAAAGGAAACAACGCCTGTCAATACGGCTACATCTCCTTCCCCTGCAAGAAAAGCGGAATTGGTAGTAGGAGTATCCATGCCGACAAATTCAACATCATCTATGGTCAGCCCGAAGCCGTCAAGGACTTTGATGAGCATATATTGCAAAACCGTACCGGCGGAACAAAGGACTTTTGAGCCTTTCCAGGAATCTGCATCGCCGTAAATTGCTTCATTTAAACTATTATTTCCCTGGCCGGCCGCCGCAATAGCGGAATCGGGGCGTACGTAAATGGTCTGTGTGCCGTTATCCGTATTGGAGGACGCGATGATTTTTGCATCATAGCCGATAACGCCGGCCAATATACCGCCAATACCTGTAGTCGCAAGATCCCAGGTAGAAATTGCTTCTACTTGGACAGGGCCGTTTTCATAGAAAGTTACATTTACATTTAAATTTTCTTCTTCGAACCAGCCATTTTTTTGAGCGATATAGATTGGAAATCCCTGAAGGCCGCCGGCTGTTGCGGCAATTTCGATGGACATCTGTTCGCCCGTGCTGCTTTCCTCAGGGGCTTCGGCAGGAGCTTCGGCAGGAACTTCCTGCGTGTCGGATGATGCTTCTGATTGTGCGGTATCTGCCGGTGGTGTTTCGGTATCTGCCTGCGTGCTGCCGCAGCCGGCGCAGGTAAGTGTCATAACTGTTGCCATCAGTAGTGCGAGTACTCTCTTTTTCATGTTATCCTCCTTGTCTTGCTGTAGTTTTCATAGAACTGCCGCATATATCCATTTTGTGCTGATAAATAGGTTTTAATTCTTTGCGGATAATTTCCCGGTACAATCTGCTGTCTATTACCTCAGGATGCTCTGCAAGAACTTTTCTTGTAATTGCAGTGGAAGGTATCCAGCCATCGGATGCAATGTTTATTTTGCATACGGCCATTTTACTTGCCTTCATGATGCTTTCGTCGGGGACTCCTACCGTAGTTTCCATTTTTCCGTTGTACTGTCTAAACATTTTGACGTATTTTTCAGGAAGGGCGGAGCATCCGTGGAGAACTAAGGGAAAATCAGGTGCCAGTTCTTCGATCCTCCTTATAATGTCATAGCGCAATCCTGAAAAATTCAAATTGTCTGCGATGGATTTATTCAATCCGTGTATGGTGCCTACGGAAACAGCCAGGCAGTCTGCGCCTGTACGTTCCATGAATAATTTGGCATCTTCAGGGTCTGTGAAGATATTTTCAACGATCGGTCCTTCCTGCTTTTCATCAAGATCCTCAAATCCTGAAAGCGCTCCGACTTCTCCTTCTACGGCTGCTCCTCTTGGGTGGGCATAATCAACGACTTTTTTTGTCAGCTTTATATTGTCTTCCAGGCTTAGCCTGCTTCCATCAATCATCACGGAGGAAAAGCCGTTGTCTATGGCCAGCTTGCATTCCTCAAAAGTAGTTCCGTGGTCTAAGTGCAGTGCAACAGGAGAATTGTTTTTGCATTGCCGCAGCCTTTCGACGCCGGCCTGTGCCATGCGCACCAGCATTCCGGTTTCGAATTGCCGGCAGTGCTTTGGGGATACCATAATGATTGTAGGAGAGTTATTTTCTAAAATAGCATCGATAATCGCATTTAACTGTTCTTCCGTTATATAATTTAAAGAAGGTATGGCATAGCGATTATCGTATGCGTCTTTTAGCATTTCTTTTGTGTCAGAAAAACCAAAATCTTTATACTTGTCCATAATTAGATCTCCTGCGTGTGAAAAGTTTAAATATACTATTGCATTGACCGGTCGTTAATTATATTATATGTTATGATTAATATTAGTCAATATATGGCGCGGAATATGCGCATTTGAAAGTAATTAATCTAAAATGCACATATTTATTAGCATAAATGATCATATTTTTAAAGATTGGAGGAAATGGAAAGAGAAAAAACACAGACTGCGGGGAGCGGCAGGGAAAGGACAGGATATGAAAGAAAGACAACAGAAAATTATAGAATTGCTGGATGAGTACGGATTTGTTTCGGTGGAATATTTGAGCAAAGCATTATTTTGCAGCGGCGCGACTGTAAGGAGGGAACTGGCGGCGCTGGCGGAAAAACAAAAAATCAAACGGACGCATGGCGGCGCCATGCATTTTAACGGGATCAGCAACGATTCTCCTTTTCATTTGCGCAACAACCGTAACATCAATGAAAAGCATTATATTGCCAATTTAGCAATTCAGAATGTTCATGACGCAATGACTATTTTTATTGATTCCAGTTCGACTGCGGCATGTCTGACCAAATACTTAGGCAATTTTCATGATTTGAATATCATTACAAATGGCCTTCAAATCGTGTATGAACTGGCGGAACAGCAAAATGTGCAAGTATTTGCGACAGGAGGGCAGATCAAAAATAATGTAACCATGCATGGCGCTCCTGCGCTTCATATGATTTCGAAACGTTATGCGGACGTATTCTTTTTTTCCTGCACCGGCTTTTCGACCGATCATGGAACCAGTGAAACCAATGAGGAGTCCGTGGAATTAAAGAAGGCGATGTACCAGAATGCGGCTAAGAAAATATTGTTATGTGACCATACGAAAATGGGGCTTGTGTATTCCTATAAATGCTTTTCTTCCAATGAAATCGATATGATCATTACCGATAGAAAACCCCAGGAGGAGATTATGAAAAATATGCCGAGCAATCTTGCATTAGTTTATTAAGCATTGGTTACTTTCCCTTATTTAATACAAAATGCAAAATATCCGGTACCCGTGTTGAATAATAAACTGTAACTAAAATATTCCGCAGAAAATTCTGTTTGAAACTGTTCGGGAGTCATGAAATGGCTGCTTTCCAGTTGATATTGCAAAGAGAGCCGAAAATGCAGGATAATTTGGTCAGCGATTTGCTGTGAAAGTTCTCTTACGGCATTGGCGACCAGTTTATCCATTTTCGTTAATGGCATATCCAGCATGGAACTTACAGTATGCAATATCAGACTTTCTTCAAGAACCAGAAAAATCTGTATTTTCTTCTTTTCTTTTGAGCGGTAGATCAACCGGACAATCATACTGTTGCCGAAATTTTCCCCATTATAATGCTCGCTGACAATTTCTGCAGGCAATCCCCAGATTTTTTGTACAAAATCAGTCAGAGCGCCTTCCAAAGCCGTTATATTTTTGCCGGCATTATCTTTCTTCCATCTGTTGGAAATTTTTCCGGTAATGGCGCGGTCTTCGATCATGATGTGCGCGGTCAGCCATCCAAGGCAAATGCCAATAAAATGATGAATAGATTCCTGGGAATAATTAGATTCCAATAAATCTTTTTCAAGTGCGGGAAGTGTTTTGGAGCGCATGTCATCATGCAGATGCTTATGCACCTCATATCCCTGATAACCGATCGACTGCATATAGGCTTCCTCATCCGTAAAATGCTGTATTGCATAACTTTTAAAATATTTGATACCCTCGGCACATGCCCACGGTCCGTTATTTTCATCTTCGCTTAGATGTATCAATTTGCGTACGATGGAAAAAAGCTTGCGGTGCGCATGGTCAATGGAATCAACTCCAATATTAAATTGTTTTTTCCATTCCGCTGTTGTAATCATTTTTCTCCTTTACTTTTGGGGGAATTTTAATATTAATATATGTCGGGAAATGACGATATGTGTCAAGAAATGAAAGGGCTTCATTAATATAATATATGGTATTTGTGGACTAAATTGTCAAAAAATAGTATAATTAGACGAAAAACAAATGATAAATAAATAGTATTTTTATAAAAGACATGAGGGGAGGAAAAGACTTGACGGCGCATATTTCGGATGACGGACTCGATAGAGAGGAGTCGGTGGCGGAACACACGGAAAAGACGACATTTTTGTGTGGAAAAAAGGGAGAACGGTGCGGGCTTTCCCGGCTCATGTCATTGTGCGGTATTTTTCATGATATGGGGAAAAACAAGAAAAAATTTGACGATTATATTCATGCGGATGACGGGATAAGGCAAAGGCTGCGGGGAACCATTGGCCATGCGTCAACGGGGGCGAAGTATATTTACAACAAGTACCACGGGGAATCCGGCAATATAAAATATATGGTGGAAATCGTTTCTTATGCGATTGCGGCCCACCACGGCTTGTTCGATTGTGTTGATGTAGAACATGCGGATCTGTTTTCAAAAAAGCTGGACAGAGTTGAAGACTATGACGAAGCATGCGGCAATGCGAAACAGGAATATTTGGATGGGTATGAATGGGATGAGATTTTTGCGGGGGCAGCGGAAGAATTCCAATTATTATGGAGTACAATAAAAAAAGCGTATGAGAGACTAAAACCCTTAATGCCGGATAAGCATGGGCAGGAGGCCAGAGAAGCATTGGCCACTTATAAGCTTTTCATGTTCGGGTGTGTGCAGCGATTGGTATTATCCATGCTGATCGATTCGGACTGGGAGGCTACTTCGGATTTTATGAGTGATGTGGATACGCTGTCCAAAGGAGAGGTATTCCATAAGGAAGAGATCTTTCGGGAGGCGAAGGAAAATTTTGAGGATTATATGCGGAAAAAGCAGGAGTCTGTCAATATTTCCAACCTTGCCGGAAAGGAAAAGAAAATATGGGACGCGAGAAATGCGCTGCAGAAGGAATGCAGGGATTTTGCAAAATATCCGGCGGGAATATATTGCCTGCTGATTCCCACAGGGGGCGGGAAGACATTGAGCAGCCTTGCTTATGCGCTGGAATATTGCAGACGGCATCCGGAAACGGAACGTATTATTTATGTATCTCCTTATATCAGCGTGACGGAGCAGAATGCACAGGTATTCCGTGAAGCGGTTGGCGGGGAAAAGTGGATTTTGGAACATCATTCATCGGTAGTCAGGAGCGGGGACGGTGAAGGGGAGGATTATCGGGCAGATAAGTTTTCGAGATATGACATGAATTGGGAGGAACTGTTTATCTGCACCACCTTTGTCCAGTTTATGAGTACGCTTTTTTCGGATAGAAGGGAATCAATACGAAGGATGCACCGGCTGGTGAATGCGGTGGTGATCATCGACGAAGTCCAATCGATGCCTATAAAGTGTACACATACGTTTAATTATATGATTAATTTTTTAAATACGGTATGCCATACAAATATTATCCTTTGTACGGCCACGCAGCCGACTTTGGAGGAAACGGAGTGTCCGGTTTGCTATAGCGAACCCAAATATATGATAGAAAATGCTGCCGGCTGGTTCGATCAGTTTGAACGGGTAAAAATTTGCACGCCGAAGAAAGGCGGGAAGTATACGTTTGAAAGCCTTGGAAGTGAAGTTGCCAGGCGGACGGAAAACTGCCGGTCGATTCTTGTGGTATTGAATACGAAGTCCGCGGTAAGGAAATTATATGACATTTTGAAATCCCGGAATATCAACGTGGAATATCTTACAACGAATTTATGTGCCGCGCATAGAAGCGATAAGATTGAGTCGATCAAAGATACGCTCAGAAAAGGGCAGGAGAATATCGTCGTAGTCAGTACTAATTTGATCGAAGCAGGAGTGGATATTTCGTTTGAGTGCGTATACCGGTCTATGGCAGGGTTGGACAGCCTGGCTCAGACCGCAGGGCGGTGCAACCGAAACGGTGAAATGGAATACGGAACGATCCATCTGATCGAACTGGAAGGTGAGAATACCGGCAATATGGAAGAACTGCATCAAAATAAAAAAGCGGCGGAGGGTCTGATCGATCAGTACAATGACAGCGAAAGGCAGGAAAGTCTGTTGGAGCCGGGATGGATGGAGGAGTATTATCGGCGTGTGTATGCCGAAGCGTCGGATCGAATGAACTTTCCTATCGGAAAATGGGATACAAATATTCTGGAGCTTTTATCCCGGGGATTTCATCCTAAGGAAAGGAAAAATGTTATGAATCAAGCATATAAAACGGCGGGACAGGAATACCGGGTGATAGACGACGGTTCTTTTGGCGTTCTTGTGCCATACGGGGAAGGGGCGGAAATTATAAGATCCATTCAGGAGGCAGACAAAGCGGCGGATATCAAAAATTACATAAGGCAGGCGCAGCGGTATACGGTCAATATCAGGGGAAGCCAGCTGAAAAAACTGGAAGGGCTGGTGCAGCCGGTAAGCGGTAAAATACCGGATCTTTATATGGCAGCCGCGCCGGGAGTTTATCACAGTGATTACGGAATTGCGCCGGAGTGGGAAACGCTTATATTTTAAGAAAACACGATTTAAGGAAACATGTTTTAAAAAGCATGGAAAAGAAAGAGTCGGAAAGGATGGCGGATATGGATAAGCCTAATATGATTGAATACAAGGTATCGGGAAGATATGCATTATTTACGGATCCCCTGTCGAAAACGGGCGGTGAGAAATGCAGCTATCAGATACCGACTTACCAGGCATTGAAAGGGATCACCGAATCCATTTACTGGAAGCCTACGATCACATGGATCATCGATGCATGCCGGGTAATGAAGCCGGTGCAAACGGAATCGAAGGGGATGAGGCCGGTCAAATATAACGGAGGAAATGATCTGGCCTATTATACTTATTTGAGCGATGTGGAATACCAGGTGAGAGCGCATTTTGAATGGAATGAGAACAGGAAGGATCTGGCGGACGACCGGAATGAGAATAAACATTATGATATTGCACGGAGAATGGTAGAGAGAGGGGGAAGAAGGGATATTTTCTTAGGGACGAGGGAGTGCCAGGGATATGTGGAGCCTTGTTCGTTCGGCGAGGGAGAAAGCGCATATCATGGTAAACGATTATCTTTCGGCATTATGGTACATGGCATCACTTATCCAGATGAAGCTGTCAGGGAAGAAGAAAAAGGAAAGATGACGGTGCGCTTCTGGAATGCCCAGATGGAGGATGGAATTATATGTTTTCCGAGTCCTGAAGAATGTGAGATAAGGCGTATATTGAGAGATGCAAAACAGAAGGAGTTTGTTTTTGGAAAGAATTTCCGGGGATTAAAGGAATGGGAGGGAGGCGGCTTTCTTGGCGTGGATGAAGACTTTGGCAGAAACTTATGATGTGTATGCTCACTTGGCGGGAAAGGAGGAGAATGAGCAGGCGGTATTGCTGCCGATTTCTCATTCGACATTTAATGCGCAGATCGAAGTGACAGTGGATGCGGACGGTAATTTCCGAAAGGCTGAGAAGCTGGATAAGGGAAAAAATGTAGTTACGATCATTCCGGTAACGGAAGATTCGGCGGCCAGAAGCAGCGGCATTGCGCCCCATCCGTTATGCGATAAGCTTTGTTACATAGCCGGGGATTATACACGGTATACGGGGGAAGACAAGGAAAAATATTTTGAAGCTTACCTGGAACAGCTGAGGGATTGGGCGGAATCGGAATATACCCATCCTATGGTAGCGGCGGTATATCGATATCTGGAAAAAAAGTCATTAATTCATGATTTGATAGAAGAGAAAATATTGGAATTGGATGGCAGCGGTAAATTGACAGATGATGCAAAAATACAGGGATTGGGTCAGACAGGGGCTAATGTAAGGTTTGTGGTGTGTGAGAATTATAAGCTGCAGGATGTGTGGAAGAGCCAGGAGCTGTATGAAAAATATAGCGAGTATTATCAGCAAAAACCGGGAGAGAGGAGGCTGTGCTATGCGTCGGGAAAAGTGGAGGCATGTTCCGATAAACATCCTTCTAAAATACGGAACAGTGCGGACAAGGCGAAGCTGATCTCAGGAAACGATGAGTCCGGCTTTACGTACCGGGGCAGGTTTGATTCAAAAGAAGAGGCGGTTTCCGTAGGATACGAAACATCCCAGAAAGCGCACAATGCTTTGCGGTGGCTGATTCAAAAACAGGGATATACAAGGGATGAATCGGCGATTGTCTGCTGGATGGCCAACAGGGATATGCAGGTTCCCGATATCATGAAGGATTCCCCTAACGCTTATCAAAATATCGATAACTTTGACTTTGATTTCGATGATGTGGACAATGACGAATATTGGGACAAGAAAAAACAGGATACCGGCAAATATTATGCGGAACGGTTTCATAAGGCGGTAAACGGATATGTTGGGAAATTTAAGGCAGAAGATAAGGTCGCGATCATCGCGCTGGATGCGGCTACGACCGGTCGCCTTTCGGTTGTATACTATGATGAAATGGGAGGAAAACAGTATATGGATGCGGTCTTGCATTGGCAAGGCCACTGCAAATGGCGCAGAACCGTAAGGATAGAAGGCAGGGAGGAAGGTAAAAAGAGAATCACCTGCGAATGTACGCCCTCTCCAAGAGATATGGCGCTGGCGGCATTTGGCGTACAAAGGTCGGAATGGCTGGATGCGGACAGTAAACTGATAAGGGCGACGGTAAAAAGGCTGCTCCCATGTATTACCCGAAAGGGAGTAAAGATTCCGGAGGATATGATTAAGGCGGCGGCAAGGAGGGCATCCATGCCCCAGACGATGAGCGATTTCGTATGGCGCAACGATGTGTTGTGTGTCGCATGTGCGATGATTCGATTCAATTACGAAGAGGAGGATAAGACGATGGATAGTTTCCTGAAAGACAATGAGGATGACCGGAATGTTCTGTTCGGAAGGCTGCTGGCAGTATATGATTATATGGAGCAGAGGGCTTTGTTTGAGAAGGATGACAACGGAAAAATAAAAGAAATGCGTACAACCAATGCGAAGCGCTATTGGAATGCATATTGCAGCAGGCCGGCTAAAACATCCGATACGATCAAGAAGAATCTGATCGCTTATGAAAGAAAATTAAAGCATTATGAACTGATGAAGTTTGAGGAGTGGACCGGAGAAATTATGGTGCGCTTGAAGGGAAACGAGTTTGACAACAGGGCATTATCGGAACGGTATTTACCGGGATACTATTTGCAAATGGAAGAAATGAAAAAAGCGTTTCGGAAAAAAGACAATGATGGAGGAGAAGACGATGAGTGAATTTACGAATAAAATCGATTTTGAAGTTTTGGTAATGGTGAAAAATGCAAATCCGAATGGAGATCCATTAAACGGGAACAGGCCGAGAGAGACTTATGACGGTTTTGGAGAAATATCGGATGTATGCATTAAGCGAAAGATCAGAAATCGGCTGCAGGATATGGGAGAAAATATTTTTGTGCAGAGCGACGAACGTTCCGATGATGGATGCAAGAGTCTGGCGGACAGGGCGAAGAGCAACGAAATAATGCAAAAAGCATTGAAGAGCAAGGATAAGGAGGCTTATGCAAAGGAGGCCTGCAAGACATGGATCGATGTCCGCGCTTTTGGCCAGGTATTCGCCTTCAAAGACAATAGCGTATCCGTAGGCGTAAGGGGGCCGGTTTCCATTCATTCCGCTTTCAGCGTATTGCCCGTAGCCATTAACAGCATGCAGATTACGAAAAGCGTCAACAGTGAGACAAAGGAGAAGAAGTCTTCGGATACTATGGGGATGAAACATAAAATATATTCGGCATTATATGTAATAAAGGGAAGCATTAACCACCAGCTTGCGGAAAAGACAGGGTTTAGCGATGAGGATGCGGAGAAAATAAAAGAAGCTTTGCGCACTCTGTTTGTAAATGACAGTTCTTCCGCAAGGCCTGATGGAAGCATGGAGGTATGTAAATTATACTGGTGGAGGCATAATTGTCCGATGGGCCAGTATTCTTCGGCAAAGGTTCATAAGTTGATCAGGATTACTCCCGAGGGGGATGATCCGAAGGAATTGGAAGATTATAAAATAGAAATCGATACTTTGCCAGGCCTGGCGCTTGAAGAAATCGAAGGTATTTGATGATGTATGTTGAAGAAGATTATTTGATGCTTTCCGGCATTCAGCATTTTGCTTTTTGCAGAAGGCAGTGGGCGATGATACATATTGAACAGCAGTGGGCGGAAAATTACAGGACGACTGCCGGTGAACTCATGCATAAAAAAGCGCATGAGGAAGGTTCTTTTGAAAAAAGGGGCGGGTTGCTCATCGTCAGAGGCTTGCGCATTTCTTCCCGGGAACTCGGGTTAAGCGGGCAGTGCGATGTGGTTGAATTCCGTCAGGATGAAAGCGGTGTGGATCTGTTCGGATACGATGGAAAATGGAAGGTAACACCGATCGAGTACAAGCGTGGAATGCCAAAAGAAAATAATGCGGATGAGGTACAGCTTTGCGCGCAGGCGATTTGTCTGGAAGAGATGTTTCAGACGGGCATAGCGGAGGGATATTTATATTACGGGGAAAACAAGAGGCGCAGTCATGTGGAATTTACGGATGGACTGAGGGAAGAAGTAAAGAAGATGGCGGAGGAAATGCACGATTTATTTCACAGGGGATATACTCCGAATGTGAAGCCGGGGAAGCAGTGCAAGTCATGTTCTTTGGAAAATTTGTGCGTTCCGAAACTGCAAAAGACAACAAAGGTCAGGGAATACATGGAAAAGCACATAAAAATAAACGATTAAGGGGAGGAGAGGTGTGCGGAAATTATTAAATACATTGTATGTTATGACAGAGAGCTGCTATTTGTCTTTGGATGGCGAGAATATTGTGATACAGGATGGTGAGAAAACCCTTGGCAGATTTCCGCTCCATACATTAGAAAACATTATATGCTTTACCTATAAGGGAGCCAGTCCAGCGTTGATGGGCGCTTGTGCGGATCGGAAAATAGGAATAAGTTTTTTCTCACCGAGAGGAACATTTCTGGCAAGGGTGGCCGGAAAAGAGTATGGGAACGTGCTGCTTAGAAAAGAGCAATATCGAATATCGGATCGAGAAGAGAGAAGTATTGCATATGCTAGAAATATGATTGTGGGAAAAGTTTTTAACAGCAGATGGAGCATAGAGCGCACGCTGCGCGATCACGCATACCGGGTGGATGCTGAAAAACTGAAGCGGATATCCTTGGCTTTGTATGACGCGCTGCCTAAAATAGACGGCGCGCAGGATTTGGATGAGCTGCGGGGAATGGAAGGAAAGGCAGCGGAACAATATTTCTCCGTATTTAACGATATGATATTAAATCAAAAGGAAGATTTTGCGTTTATGACAAGGAATCGAAGGCCGCCCCTTGATAATATAAACGCTGTCTTATCGTTTGCTTATACGATACTTGCCGGTGATTGTGCCAATGCGTTGTCAGGTGTGGGGCTGGATCCATACGTAGGGTTTATGCACGGCGACAGGCCGGGAAGAAAATCCCTCGCACTTGATCTGATGGAAGAATTGCGGCCTGTTCTGGCGGACAGATTTGTTTTAACATTGATCAATACAAAGGCAATTCAGGCAGTTCATTTTGAAAAGCAGAAAGATAATGCGGTTTTGCTGAACGATGATGGAAGAAAGGTATTTTTTAATGCATGGCAGAATCATAAAAGGGAAAAGATAACGCACCCATATTTAAAAGAAAAGATAGAATGGGGATTGGTTCCTTATGTACAGGCCCTTTTGCTTGCCCGGACGATCCGGGGCGATGTGGATGAATATCCGCCGTTTTTGTGGAAGTAGGTGTTGGGGATGTTAGTATTGATTACATATGATGTTTCTACTCAGGATGCGGCAGGAAAGGCACGCCTTCGTAAAGTTGCGAAGGAGTGTGTCAACTATGGACAGCGAGTCCAAAATTCCGTATTTGAGTGTATATTGGATGCTTCGCAATTATTATTGTTAAAAAACCGGCTGGTATCTTTAATTAATGAGAAAGAGGATAGTCTGCGCTTTTATTATCTGGGAAACAATTACCGGACGAAAGTAGAGCATTTTGGCAGTAAGACTACTTATGAGGCGGAGGGGATTCTGATGATATAAGCCGGTGCGGGTGGCAAGCGAACATAAAATGGCAGGGGGGTTCGCACCATAGAAAGTAATAAAAAAATAATAAGTAGTATAGTAAAATGAAATGAGCAATACTGTAATTTATTAGTATTGCCTAAATAAAAATCAATATTTGAAAAGAAATATGTGATTTTTGGGGTCACTCCCTTCGCGGGAGCGTGGATTGAAATATCTTTTCCGCCAAATATGTAAAAGTAGTTGACTGGTCGCTCCCTTCGCGGGAGCGTGGATTGAAATTGATTTCCCCTATCCCCATTTCCATCTCGATCACCGTCGCTCCCTTCGCGGGAGCGTGGATTGAAATTGGGACAAACTTATTCCGGTCATCGAAAGGCTGTCCGTCGCTCCCTTCGCGGGAGCGTGGATTGAAATCATGAAAGAAAAATTATCAAGTGAATGTGACAGAGTCGCTCCCTTCGCGGGAGCGTGGATTGAAATTCCAACAATGAGTTTGGAGAGATTAGAACTGTGAGTCGCTCCCTTCGCGGGAGCGTGGATTGAAATAGTTCCCGGTACAGGATATCCCTTATGAGTTTTCCGTCGCTCCCTTCGCGGGAGCGTGGATTGAAATCACAAGGAAAACAAAGCTTACCCATTTTTACTGGGTCGCTCCCTTCGCGGGAGCGTGGATTGAAATTGGGGCGATATTTTCTCGCGGCACTTATTAGGTCGTCGCTCCCTTCGCGGGAGCGTGGATTGAAATTCCTTTTTTAATCTGTACCGAAAAATACTGCCATTGTCGCTCCCTTCGCGGGAGCGTGGATTGAAATATTGCATCCTGTAATTTGATACATTTTTTGTCTGTCGCTCCCTTCGCGGGAGCGTGGATTGAAATTACTCTTCCTCCGCAATAAGAGTCTATTAAAAAGTCGCTCCCTTCGCGGGAGCGTGGATTGAAATATAGCATGTTAAACGACTCGCATGCGTCTGTATCGGGTCGCTCCCTTCGCGGGAGCGTGGATTGAAATGATGAGGAAACGGGCGAGATTAATGAGTTTATGGTCGCTCCCTTCGCGGGAGCGTGGATTGAAATTTTAATAAAGTTGTAAAAATCATGATAAAAATCCGTCGCTCCCTTCGCGGGAGCGTGGATTGAAATATAAATGTCCCTTTGCTTCCTAAGATCATCCTTAAGTCGCTCCCTTCGCGGGAGCGTGGATTGAAATGTAGGATTTTTGTCCAGAAGAAAGAGGATGGAGAAGTCGCTCCCTTCGCGGGAGCGTGGATTGAAATTATGTGATGAAGATAGAAGCTGAAGAGCAAGGAAGTCGCTCCCTTCGCGGGAGCGTGGATTGAAATATAAATATCCCTGGAGCCTGTAAGGGGATAATTTGTCGCTCCCTTCGCGGGAGCGTGGATTGAAATGGCATCCATTCCCCCTCTACTGTCATGGCCGAAATGTCGCTCCCTTCGCGGGAGCGTGGATTGAAATATACAACCTATGAGGAGCAGTCAGACGGGAGCCGGAGTCGCTCCCTTCGCGGGAGCGTGGATTGAAATTAGAATCATCTAGCACAACAGCAGAATGCACATGGGTCGCTCCCTTCGCGGGAGCGTGGATTGAAATTTGATAGTATTAGTAATACTATCAATATCCAGAGTCGCTCCCTTCGCGGGAGCGTGGATTGAAATCCTCCAACGTATCTCCTAGGTATAGGAGTATCTTTTGTCGCTCCCTTCGCGGGAGCGTGGATTGAAATAATGCGTTTTCCATACTATCCCCTCTCCCAAAAATGTCGCTCCCTTCGCGGGAGCGTGGATTGAAATTCCACCGTATACACCTTGCGGAAATGCCACTTGCTCGTCGCTCCCTTCGCGGGAGCGTGGATTGAAATACGCTCCGTACCGCTCTTCCAAAAAAACAAAAGGAAGTCGCTCCCTTCGCGGGAGCGTGGATTGAAATTCTTTTTCGTGGAGAAATATAGAGCACGATCCAGTCGCTCCCTTCGCGGGAGCGTGATTTGGATCATGATATTTCTAAATATGCAAAGCCACCGAAAATGATAACGCTAAATATTAGGGTAGTGCAACAGCAGCTGGATAGGAGTGATGCTTTGGCTCCTTACCGAGGAATTAGGATAGCTGTCCAGGGAAAAATGAAATCATTCAGTCCGGGTGTATTGAGGCAGGGAGGAAAAATGGGATGTTCTGTAATACTGGAATTATTCTATATCCTTGTAGAAATTGATAAAGAAACAAAGCTGGAACTGGACAAACTCAACCAGGTATACAGGGTTGATGGCGAAGACGTCATGGAAGAAATGTGGAAATATTGCTAAGAATATTGGAAAAATAAAAAGGGGGCTGAATGCCCCCATTATCCAAGATGAAGCTGGGATTTCAAAGCATCCTGCAATACTTGGGAGAAATTGATATTTTGTTCCAGTGCGGCAGCATTCAGCCAGGCGGGAAGGGTAACAGTACGGTTGACGGAGCGGTTGACATGAGCCTGGCGGATGGATGGCATATAGACGTCAACTAACACAGAGCGTTCATTGGGCTGGGTATTCACTTCGGCAAGAGGGGTAGGAGATGGGATGTCTTCCCCGTCTTCCTCCAGGCCGTAAAGGACGCAGCCGAGAAGCTCCCGTGCAGACAGGAGGGCATCATCATCATTTATGCCGCTGGTGGCGCATTTCAGGTCGGGAAAAACGACAGCGATTTCCTGTCCGGGTTCATAAGTGAAAACAGCAGGGTAGAAATAACGTTCTATTTTTTTCATGGGAATAACCTCCTTGATTTGGTATGCCAGAAGGAGCCGGGGCTACTGGAATTTCAGCCCCGACTGTTCTTCAATGCACCGAAGAGTCTTGACAGGAATGTCTTTGTCAGGATGCTTGACAGTGGTGCACCCTTTTTTGACAGGATGCTTGTATTGGTGGTGGCTTCCTGCCACATTTACTTCATACCAACCGTCTGCCTTCAACATTTTGATAACTTCCCGTGATGAATAACTTTTCATTGGTGTCCCCTCCTGGTAATATTATATTAACACATATAAAAGTATTTGCCAACAAAGAAAACAAATATTTTTATATGTGTTGATAAAAAGATAAGAATGAGAGGGCAGAAAATATCTGCTGCCTATTTTTATAAATAATAAAAATTAAAAAAAGAGAAGAAAAATGGAAAAAGAAAAAGAGACAATGAATGAAGAAGCAAAAGTAACGGGAGAGGAAATCAGCAAAGATGATTTTATGAAGATAACGCTTTCTAAAAATTATGAATTTGAAGGCAGACAGTTTCCGAGGTGGATTTAAGCGGATTGGAAAATTTGACTGCCGGGGATATGATCCAGATTGGCAAAGAGATGAGGAACAGAGGGAATACGGATGCCTCGCCGGAATTTACCATGGAATTCTTCCTGGGACTTGCAGAAAGGAGGCGATGAAAGTAAAATTCAGGGTGAATCATTTTTTCGTTCGTTAGGAATGGAACCAGAATACTTCGGGAAAGTGGTCGCTCCCTTCGCGGGAGCGTGGATTAAAATAACGGCTGATACATGACGTGGAAACCGGAACTGTCAGTTGTTTCCCATGTAGGAGCCCTAATTGAAATAACTGGCAAGTTATAACGAAACATCACAAGCTGTATAAATGCGGCATTTTTCCCCAGTATACATACCGCTTAATACAATGGTCTTGCCAATGCCGGATCGCCAATGATATGTATGCCCGGATTACATTGTTTTTAGAGGCTTAAAGTGTCAAAACGCAGGGCAAGGCTTGAAAGCGGATGTTGAAAAAAATGGTAAAAGTCAAAGTAAGTAATCTTGCAATCCGGGCTTATAGGTGTTATACTAATAATAACTATAAAGAATTTACAATGATATATTGTATATATCATGTATAAGGACATGGAAGTCCACATTTTTATTCAAAGGAGTGATAGCAATGGGTATCGGTATTGATATGGGTAGCAAGCAAAATTACTCTTATCTGTTCCAGAGTCTTTCGTCCAGCGGCGGCGGAATGGGGAATTTGAATTTCCTCTCCGATTATGCCAGCATTAGGAATGGCAGCTATGGTAAGCTTTTGAAGACTTATTATGCTAAACAGCAGGATTCCGGTACAGAAACGAGCAGTAAGGAAAGCAGATCGGGCAGTGTTCTCGACAGAATCTTGGAAGAGAAGAAAAACCCGAAGGTTTCCAAAGAAGTACAAGAGGCAAATGCTAATTTGACAACGGGTCTTTCTAATCTGAGGAATTCCGTTTCGGCATTGCAGAACAGTAAGACGTATACGGATACGGAAAATGGACAGAGCGCAGCGGATAAAGTAACTTCTGCGGTAAAAGCTTATGTGTCGGATTATAATGATGTTTTAAAAGCAGCAAGGGGTTCTACGCTGACGAATAAAACGGCATATGTGGCAAATATGATGAGCAATACGGCTGCGAATGCGGATAAACTTTCGGAAATTGGCGTTACTGTTAATAAGGATGGGACGCTGAGTCTGAGCGCAGAAAAACTAAAAGCGACAGACGTTTCCAAAGTACAGGAATTGTTTTCGGCTGATGATATCATGAGTTATGGTTCTGTAATTTCATCTCGCGTGCAGTTTGCAGGAGGTGCGTCCGGTACAGGCAGTACAGGTTCCACAAGCAATACCGGAACAGATAATACGGTGGCTTCCGGCGCTGCTTCCCTTAAGGAAGACAGCAAGGCGCTTGCATCGGATGAGTTATTTGCGAAGATGAAAGATAAGTATGGCAATGAGACGGATCAATATGATATTAGTAAGATTTTTGCTACGGCAAAGAGTTTTGTAAATAATTATAACAAGATGTTCGATGCCGCAGAGTCCAGTTCGAATTCTGGTGTGGTAGCCAACTTGTCTTACATCAGGGAAAAGACAGCACGCAATGAGGAGGCTCTGAAGCAGTTTGGAATCAGCGTAGATCAAAAAGGCCGCATGAAGATTGATGAGGCTACATTTAAAAAATCGGATATGGCCGAAGTGCAGAAACTATTCAAAGAATATGCTTCTTCGATCGGTACCAACGTATCGCTTGTAGATTATTACATGACTACCCAAGCGAATGCTGCCAGCGGTTATACGGCTGACGGAGGATATAACGTACAGGGAAGCGCCCGTTATGCCGGCATGGTATAAGGTGCTTAGGGTAATTGATAAGTACTCGATATGAAAAGATTTAAAAATATAATGTAAGTGCAGCAGGAAAAAAATCCGCTGCACTTATATTTTTATGCGCAGGGGTGCGTAAGGAAATTAGCAGCTTTGCTGCACGCACCCCGCGCGGCGAGTAGGGAAGATGAATCTTCTCTACTCGATTAACGCTTCATTTACGGTTGTGCGAATATTTAAACTATGCTATGATGATCGCATCAGGCGGGGAAAACAGAACAAACGCAGGGGGGATAGGATGGATCTGTTGATAAAAATAGGTATTTTTGCAGTCGCTGCATTGGTTTTAAACTATGTGGTTAATATAATCTATAAATATATATTAAAGAAAACAGGAGCGATTCATCTACAGTTTTCAAAGAGTGTACTTGTAATTGTGATCGATGTGATCGTCATATACAGCCTGGCGCAGCAATTTGATATGACGAAGGAGATCAGCAAGGTAGTATTGCAGAGCGGCTCGCTAATCCTGGCAATCGCTACTTTTGCCGCGCAGCATGCTTTGGGCAATGTAATAAGCGGTGTTTCCATATCGGTGTCGAAACCTTATAATGAAGGGGAAAAAATAAGAGTGGTTCAAGGAGGAACTGTGATTGCGGAGGGAATCGTAAGGGATGTGACGCTGCGGCACACGGTGATCTACCAGTTTAACGGAGAAAGCTATATTGTCCCGAATTCGGTTATGGATACGGCAGTGGTGATAAATACGAATTATACGGAAAATATAGGGAACTTTATAGAAGTGGAGATTTCTTATGACGCGGATATTGATGAAGCGCTCCGTATTATAAGAAGAGTATGTGCGGAACATGAATTGACATTAAATACGGAAGAACATGCGGTTACCGCAAGCGGTTATACGCAAAACGGAATTATTTTAAAAACGACGATATGGACGGAAAATCTCGATGATAGTTTTCATGCATGCAGCGATATAAGGATTGCCCTTATAACGGAATTCAAAAAAAGCGGTATAGAGATTCCATATCAGACGGTAACGGTAAATGCTCCGTTTCATACATAAAAACAGAAGGCGGGATATTTTATGGGACTGCAAAGATTTACGTCGGTAGAAAGCGCGCTGGCCATGCCATTTGGAAAGGGCGTTAAAATTGCAAAAAGGGACAGGGTATCAGGCGGCGATATTAATGAGGCGTTTGGGCTGACGCTGACCGATGGAAGACGTATTTTTATGAAAGCAAACAGAAAAGAGAATGTATCCTTTTTTATGGCGGAATCGGCCGGATTGGCTGCGATTGCGGCTGCCGGAGCGATTGGAACGCCTGTTGTTTTTGGTTTTGGAACGGATGAAGAAGGAGCAGGGAGCGCTTTTTTGCTTATGGAATGGATAGAAGGAAAAAGGCGCGTAAAAGATTACTGGGAAGTATTCGCGCGTGAGCTGGCCGCTATGCACCGGGCCGAAACGGAAAGTTATACCGCGGGGGGGGGAGTTTGGCTTTGCGGACGATAATTATATTGGGGCGGGCGAGCAAATCAATGAAGTCCGTGACAGCTGGATCACTTTTTTCCGCGAATGCCGGCTGGAACCGCAGTTTGAGAGGGCTTCCCATTATTTTGAAGCAGGAGAAAGGAAAAAGATCATAAAGCTGCTGGAACGGATAGAGGAGATTTTAATAGAACCGGAATATCCTTCGCTGCTGCACGGTGATTTGTGGGCCGGAAACGTAATGACGGGAAGCGACGGAAAAGCGTGGCTGATCGATCCGGCGGTTTATGTGGGGCATGCCGAAGCGGATCTTGCGATGACGGAGCTTTTCGGAGGATTTCCGCAGGTTTTTTATGATGCGTACCGGGAGGCGGCTCCTATGCAGCCGGGGTATGGGAGGAGACGGGATTTGTATAATCTATATCATCTTCTGAATCATTTGAATTTGTTTGGACGGGCATATCTGCCGTCCGTAACGCATATTGTAAGGGAATATATTTCATAAAATTTAAGGGAATTATGGTTGAGAAGAGACTTGATGAGAAAATTCCGCTTGTATAAGCGCCGAGAGGAAGAGTATAATAAAAATGGCAAATAAGCCGATAAGGTGAATATTTTACTGGCAGGATGGGAGGCCGGAAAAAGGGAAATGATGAATAAAGATGAAGCATTGCGGATGACATATTCAGGGTTGCTTTTAAAAGATGGGGAAAAAATGGTGAGAGTTTGCTTTGAGAGAGGAAGAAGCGACTATGCGGAGGGGATCGTGCCAAGGGGAACCATTGAGAAGTCTTCCGGTTTTACAAAAGAAGAAATTGAACAATTAACGGTCTATCTCCAGGAGAATGCTACTGATATTATTAATAAGGCGAAAGAGGTACATTTCCTGAATGAATGGCTGGGAAAAAAATAGGATGTGTAAAGTGCGTGTAGTCATACATGCACTTTTTTTTAAATAGACTAGGTATAAAGGTGAATCGAGAGTGATCTGCTATTTTAAACGTATTATCCAATATTTCCAATATTATTATACCGGTGGTTATTTTTTATATTGTGGCTTATGGGCTGGTTCATAAAAGAAATGTCTATGAAGATTTTATTAAAGGGGCAAAAGACGGTTTTCAGACGGTCATTCAGATCATGCCCACGTTAGTCGGATTGATGGTAGCGGTCGGGGTGCTGCGGGCATCGGGTTTTCTGGAGGCGGTCGGGAAAATATTTGGGGGGCTGGCGGAGAAGATAGGCTTTCCATCGGAATTGGTTCCGCTTGTTTTCGTAAAAATGTTTTCGTCTTCGGCAGCTACCGGGCTGGTACTTGATATTTTCAAAACTCATGGGCCGGATTCCCGGATCGGAATGATCACTTCTATTATGATGAGCTGTACAGAGACTATTTTTTATACCATGAGTGTTTATTTTTTAGCGGCAAAGGTAACGAAGACGAGGCATACTTTAAAAGGCGCGCTGTTTGCCACATTGGCGGGAATTATTGCCAGCGTGGTTTTGGCCGGTATGGTTTCTTAATATAATATTTCCTTCAAAAAGCGAGATAATGTTTGGTGCTTGTGGCAGAAGGCAAAATACAGTATACTTATCATGGTTAGATAAAATATGCAATGCCGTATATTGCCGGTCAGGAAGGCGTTGCAGGATAGGAGATGAGTATGCACCGAGGGAGCAAAGGAAGGCGTCTGCCTCTAAAAACAGTGTATTATCTTTCTTTTTTATTTTTTATAGTAATTCCTATTTTGGTCGTTCTTGTGGGGGCCCTTTTGATTTTGAATAAACAGTTTAAAAATCAGGCGCTTACGAATATCAGGTAGGCGCAGGAGACGGTGATTACGGAGCTGAAATCGGATATTGACATTATGTCCATGCGCCTTTCCCATTTGATTTATACGAATAATAATGAAATATTGGCTTATGCTGCGGAGGTGGATACCGCTGATTTCAGCAGACGATATGAGTATGAGCAGAAATTGGAACAGGCGGGGAATCTGGCGCTGGAGCCGGTGAAAGATATCATATCGGTGGGTTTTTATATGAAGGACGGGAGGAAAACTTACATAAAAAATGATATCAAGCGCACGGTGGATGAAGTGAGGGAGATGGACTGGTACCGGAAGGCATTGGAAAAACGCAATACGGTCTGTCTCGGTTCTTATGATACGATTTCTTCCAACGATTTGTTTGTGGGAGGGAAGAAGGATCTGCTGATCCTTGTTTTTGCCCTGGCGCCGGATGTGACGACGGACCGTTCCCAGAAAATAGAAATGGTAGTTTTTTACCAGTCTACGGATGCGGCGGAAAGAATCAAAGAGTATAACAGGAATTACCTTGGGGGGAAGAACAAACTGGGGATTACCCAGATCAGGGACAGCGGCGGGAATCTTGTTTTTTCTACGCTGGAGGAAGGAAAGATTGATTTTTCCGATAAGAAATATACGTGTGTAAAAACGCCGCTGGAATTGAATGACACGGTCTGGTATTTGGAAAGTTATATTGAGACGAGGGATTTGACGCTGGAATATTGGAACCGGGCAATTCTGGTGCTGTTGGCGGCGGTGCTGGTTTTGCTGTTTGCAGGGTATTACTCCAGGTATTTCCTGAGAAGCATCGTGAAGCCGATCGAGGAAATCAGCGGCGGCTTGCGGGAAGTGGAGGAAGGAAACCTGGATGTGCATGTAACGGCCAGCGGCCAGTCCGAAGTGAGGAATATGATTCACCAGTTCAATGCTATGGTTCGCAGGCTGAAAGTGCTGATTGGGGAGTATGAAGAACAGGTGCGCAATATGGAGCGGAAGCCGGGGGACTATCTGGCGGCTTTGCTGAAGAAGGAGATAGAGCCGGAAGAGGTGGAGCGGAGATCAAGGGAATTTTTTATGGAACCCTATGTTCTTATGGGCATGCATATTGTTTATGGGAATCCGGCGGAAAAAGAGACGGATGTGGCCGTGGAATTGAAAAATAGTTTTGAAAGGAATCCAAGGTATGCATCCAGATGTATTGCATATATGGAGACGCCTTCCTTTTTCTTTATTTTTTACCGGGTAACGGAGGAAGAGTATAGCGGCAGGATGATAAAAATGTTACAGGAACTGCAGCGGGGGGCGTCCAAGGAGTTTGGCGTTAAAATCGCGGCATGCGTAGGGAAAAAGGCGTTTGGGCCCGGGGAGTTTTTGCAAAGGGAAGAGGACGTGAGGAAAAAAATTTGTCTGCGGCATCTGCTGGGAGAGAATGCGGTCATCGATTTGGACAGTGCGGAGGAAAGGGAGGAAGACCTGCTGGAATTGGCCAGGGAATACGAAAGGCTGGCAAACGCTTTGTATATTGCGGATGAAAAAAATATGGCGGAGGAGAAGGACAAGCTGTTTGCGGCATTTACGGACCGGCAGATGGAGGAAATGCGGCAGCGGGTATACGGGGCGATCCTGGCTATCGGAAACAGGTTTGATATGGATAATTCCCGCTTTTCGGACGTGTTTGGGCAACAGTACAATTATTTGGACAAGATAGGGCGGATCGAGGATGTACGGGGATTGAAGCTATGGCTGACGAATTATTTCGCGTGGCTGATGGATTATTCCGCTTCCAGGTTGAACGTAGCGGAAACGGATGTGATTGTAAAGGCGAAACGGTATATGGCGGATCATTATGAGGACTGCGAATTGTCATTATCCAAAGTGGCGGATTATGTGGGGCTGAATGAAAAGTATTTTACGAATCGCTTTACCAAGGAGACGGGGGAAAATTTTTCTTCTTATTTGACGGCGCTTCGGATGCAGAAGGCGAAAGAATTGCTGAAAACGACGACCTTTAAAGTTTATGAGATTTCCGAGATGGTAGGATATCATAACGCGGAGCATTTTAACAGGATGTTTAAAAAATTGAATGGAATTACACCTGCCCAGTACAGAAAAACCATGTGAAGACGTGGTTTTTCTTACTTTTTATCAAAAAAACTTACCAAAAATCAAAAAACGGAATCTGCATCATCTGAAAAAATATCAAGAAAAATGAAAATATGAAATGGCGGAGAGGATGTCAAGCTGATATTCTTGAAACACAGTTTGGCCAGCTGGAAATGAATGGAAAGAAAAATCCGGGAGGTATCATTAGAATGAAAAAAAGAATTATTGCTTCTATTTTAACGTGTGCAATGGCGGCATCTTTATTCATCGGATGCGGAAGCGCAGGGGGGAATACAAAGGAAGGAGCTGCCGTGGAAGAAGCTCCGGCGGCAGAAGAGGGCGGGGAAGAGAGCGCGGCGCCCGCAGCTTCTAATGAAGAGTTGAGCGGTACGCTTACTTTTGCCATTTGGGATAATAATTTGAATGATTTTATCGAAGAAAATGATATGGTAGGAAAATTCCAGGAACAATATCCGAACGTGGATGTGGAAGTGGAAAAAATCAAGGACGATTCCGAATATTGGAATGCGATGAAGATGCGGGCATCGGCAAACCAGCTTCCCGACATTATGTTTAATAAGCCGTTTACCTTGTCTAGATTCAAGGATTATCTGATCGACTTGTCAGGAACAGAGGCATGTGCCAACAATGAGCTGGCAAGCGGCTATGCATTGGACGGAAAGGTGCTTGGCATACCGATGACATCCGGCTATGAATATGTATTTTATTGGAAGGATATGTTCGAGGAAGCAGGGGTGGAGGTTCCCACCACGTGGCCTGAATTTGAGGCGGCGGCAAAGACTTTGCAGGATTATTTCGGAAAAGAAAATCCGGACTTTATGGCGATTGCCTGCGGGTTGAAGGATGAATGGCCGGATTACCCTTATATGGAGTTTATGCCGGCTTTGGAATCGGCGAACGGGCAGAACTGGAATACAATGGCAACCCAGGATGCGCCTTTTGCAGAAGGAACGGATATCAATAAGGCTTACAACAAAGTATATAACCTGTTTACATCGGGAGTTCTTGGCAAAGATCCGTTAGGGCTTGGAAACGATCAGGTAACGAGCCTGTTTGCAGCTAAGAGTGCGGCGATCCTTGCGTTGGGAGACTGGGGTCTGCAGAATATCGCAAATGGTACGGACGATATTTCCCAGCTTGGGACATTCTATCTTCCGACAAGAAATACGGAATCCGACCCTTATAATGTAATCGTTCAGGGCGATTCCTTTATGGGGGTAACGACTCACTCCAAGAATCAGGAAGCGGCAGTGGCGTTTGTGGAATGGTTCTATTCGGAAGCATGGTATCCTGACTACATAAATTATGTGTCTTCGGCTTCTTCGATGAAGAATTTCCCGAAGGATAAAGATCCTGTTTTGGCAGAGGCAGATACGCTTTGCCCGGATAAAGTACTCGTTATGTATGACGGCGGCGGTGATGATTTTTCGGCAATCCAAAATGAGACTACGTTTGATTATAAGAAACTGGGCGCTCAGATGATGACGGAAGGTTTTGATTTGAATGCGGCGCTGGATGAACTGAATACGAAATGGGCGGAAGCAAGGGCAAAATTAGGAATCCAGTAAACCGAAAAGCAGATAGTAACCAGAAAACGGGGGCTGCGCAGAGCGGCCCCTGCTTATTACCGGGAGGTAGTCATGAGCAAATTAGGTAAGAAGAGGAAACAGTTTATTTTTGCGGCGCTGGTGGTGCCGATGCTTCTCCTGATTGCATTTGTTGTTTTTCCGGCCATCGATTTATTTCGGATGAGTTTTACGAACTGGGATGGCTATTCGCCGGAAAAAGATTTTATCGGGATGGCAAATTATGTATCCATGTTCCAGAATAAGGATTTGTGGATGTCGTTAAAAAATAATGCGGTATACTTTTTCATCCATTTATGCATGATTGTAGTGGAATTGGCTTTTGCGGTGCTTTTAACGGGCAAGTTAAGGGCGGCAAAATTTTATAAAACTATGGTGTTTATGCCGTATATTATCAATGGGGTGGCGATTTCCTATGCCTTTTCCTATTTTTTTTCGCCAATCAACGGAGCCTTTGACGCTATTTTGTCGGCGGTGCATCTGGAGTCTTTGATCAGGAGCTGGCTGTCCGATCCGAAGATTGTCAATTATGTGCTGGCGTTCGTCTCTTTGTGGAGGTTCAGCGGTTATCATATTATTTTATTTATGGCGGCGCTGCAGTCCATACCGCAGGATCAGATGGAGGCGGCCGAGGTGGACGGGGCGACGACCTGGCAGTTGTTTAAATACATACAGGTGCCGGCTATTATGCTGATGGTGGATTTCGTGCTGTTCGATAATATCAGAGGGGCTTTGCAGGTGTTCGATATTCCGTTTGTTATGACGGCGGGCGGCCCCGGATATGCTTCTTCCACGTTTACGTTATATACGATCAAGACGGCGTTTACTTTCTCGAACTTTGGCCTGGCTTCTACGATGGCTGTGGCGATTATGTTTATGATCGTTTTTATTTATGTGGTGCAGAATTATCTGATTCATGGTCTGGTCTTGAAGGATAGGAGGAAATAGATATGCAGAAAAAGGTGTTGACGCAGACTTTCAAACAAATCATATGCCTTTGCATGGTTGCCATCGTGCTTGCTCCCATACTTCTTACTTTTTTCGCGGCATTGAAGACGAAAGCGGATATGGCGACAACTTCGCCGCTGCTTCTGCCGGCATGGGACAGGGTAACGTTTGAAAACTTTCAGGATGTATTGACGGATAAATATTTATTGCTTGGGTTTCGGAATACGGGTATTATATTAGTGATTTCCCTTTTCTTTAATGTCATGTTCGGCACGGTAACGGCTTTTATTATCGAACGTTTCCAGTTTAAGGGAAAGAAGATCGTAGTAGGATTGTTTTTTATGGGGATGCTGATCCCTACTTTTGTAACAGAGATCGCCCGGTTTCAGGTGATTCAGGGGCTGCATCTTTACAATACCATATGGGCACCTATCGTTATTTATGTGGCTTCCGATTTGATGCAGCTTTATATTTACCGGCAGTTTATTTCCGGTTTGTCGGTGTCGCTGGACGAGGCGGCGCTGCTGGACGGGTGTTCTTATTTCGGGTTGTTTGTAAAAATCATCTTCCCGCTGCTGGCGCCGGCTACGGCTACGGTCTGCATTATTAAGGCCATCAATATTATTAACGATATGTATATTCCGTATTTGTATATGCCGAAAAACAAGCTGCGCACTTTGACGACTTTTTTAATGAATTATGCCAATGCCCAGCAAGGATCGTGGCAGACTTTGGCGGCCGGCATCATTATCATTATGATTCCGACGATAGCCATTTATATTTTCTTCCAGAAGTATATTCTGGCGGGAGTAGCGGCGGGAGCCGTGAAGGAATAGGAGGAAAGGCATGAAAGCAGAGATCAACTGGCTGGATGACCCGGAGGTGTTCCGGGTCAACCGGCTTCCGGCCCATAGCGACCATCGTTTTTATAAGAGCATGGAGGAGATGGAAGAAGGGAGAAGCTCTTTGGAGCAGTCTTTAAACGGCATGTGGAAATTCCGCTATTCTGTGAATGCGGCGTCGCGGCCGGCGGAATTTTATAAGGAAGGCTTTGACTATGGGGATTTTGATGAAATTGCGGTACCCTGCCATATTGAAATGGCGGGGTATGACAAAATCCACTATATTAATACGATGTATCCGTGGGAAGGACATGTATACCGAAGGCCGGCTTATAGTCTGGAAAACCGGGCGGAATGGAAAGGGATGTTCAGCCAGGCTGCTTATAATCCAGTAGGTTCTTATATGAAGGAATTTGACTTGGAGGAGGGGCTTCTGGGGCGTCGGGTGATCATCTGCTTCGAAGGTGTGGAACAGGCGATGTACTTATGGCTGAACGGAAGCTTTGTAGGGTACGCCGAGGATAGTTTCACGCCTTCGGAATTCGACCTGACTCCTTATTTGAAAGAAAAAGGAAATGTGCTTGCAGTAGAAGTACATAAGAGAAGCAGCGCGGCTTTTTTGGAAGACCAGGATTTTTTCCGCTTTTTCGGGATTTTCCGAAACGTAACATTGTATGCAAAACCGGAAATGCATGTGGAAGACTTGTGGGCTTTGCCGGAACTGGAGGAAGGCGGAACGGGAAGACTGGCGGCGGAAATAATGGTTTCCATGGAGCAAGGGTGTTTCGGACGGGCGGAAATCAGCCTGGAAGACCGGGGCGGAAATTGTTTGCTGCATTATGGGATGGATTTGCCGTCGGGCGAAAGGGAAGAAATATGTGGCAGGATGCCGAAGAAGACCTTGGGTAAGGTGATTCCATGGGAAAATAAGAATCCTGTTTTGTATTCCCTGCTGATCCGTTTATACGACGAAGGGGATGAACTGGTGGAGGTTGTCCCTTACTCGATTGGATTTCGAACGATAGAGATCAGGGACAAGGTTATTTTTTTGAATGGAAAGCGTTTGGTGATAAACGGTGTAAACCGGCATGAGTGGAGTGCGGAAAAGGGCAGATGCATTGGAATGGAGGAAATGCGGAAGGATATGGACTGCTTGATATCCAATCACATCAATGCTGTGCGCACCTGCCATTATCCGAATCAGATGCCGTGGTATGGTTTATGTGACAGAAACGGGATCTATATGATGGCGGAGGCAAATCTGGAATCCCACGGCTCCTGGCAGAAGATGGGGGTATGCGAGCCGTCATGGAATGTTCCCGGTTCTCTGCCACAGTGGAAGGAAGCGGTATTGGATCGCGTGAAAAGTAATTTTGAATTATTCAAAAACCACGTTTCTATTTTATTTTGGTCTTTGGGCAATGAGTCTTATGCGGGCGGCAACATAGAGGCCATGAACCGGTATTTGAAAGAAAAACGGGACGGAAGGCTGGTGCATTATGAGGGAGTCTTCCATAACCGGGCTTATGAAGATACCGTTTCCGATGTGGAAAGCCGTATGTATGCGCCGCCGGAGCAAATCCGGGAATATTTGGAAAATGATCCGAAGAAGCCGTTTCTTCTTTGCGAGTATATGCACGATATGGGCAATTCGTTAGGGGGAATGGATTCTTACATGAAACTGCTGGATGAATATGAGATGTACCAGGGAGGATTTATCTGGGATTATATCGATCAGGCAATTTTGGTGGAGGATGAGGTGACCGGAAGAAAAGTGTTGAGATATGGAGGGGATTTTGACGACCGGCCTTCCGACTACGAGTTTTCCGGGAACGGCATTGTGTTTGCAGACCGAACGGAAAAACCGGCTATGCAGGAGGTGAGGTATTACTATGGGCGATATGAGTAAAGGGAAACATCAGGAGGAAAAAGGAGCGGAGGGCGGAACGGGTTTGCTGCAAGTAATTTATGGCGATGTAACACTGGGAGTCAGGGGAACATATAGGGGAACGGAATTCCATTATATTTTTTCTTATGCAGCACATGGCATGGAATCGCTTGTTATCGATGGGCGGGAATGGCTGTACCGGTCCCCCCGGCCCACATTCTGGCGGGCGACGACGGACAATGACAGGGGAAGCGGGTTTCCGTTAAAAAGCGGGATGTGGCTGGCGGCGGACATGTTTATCAAATGCACCGGAATTGCTGTGGCGGTGAACGGAGAGGATATCCCCCTTCCCTGTGCGCCGGAAAATAATCGGTATGTGGCCGGCGTTCCTAAGGCGGAACGGGTAAAAATTACTTATACTTATGAAACGGTTACGAATCCTGCGACAAAGGTTTGTGTTGCCTACGAGGTGACGGGGGATGGGGAGATCCGTACAGATGTACATTATTATGGGTTCAAGGGACTGCCCCAGCTTCCGGCTTTTGGTATGCGCTTTGTGATGCCTACTTGTGCGGATCGGTTCCGATATGAAGGCTTGTCCGGGGAGACCTATCCCGACAGAAAAGCCGGGGGCATACCGGGTATCTATGAAGTACAGGGGCTTTCGGTCACTCCTTACCTGGTTCCCCAGGACTGCGGCGTCCATATGGATACGAAGTGGGTGGAAATATATAGAAGCAATGGCCTGGATAATAGCAGGGGAGGCAAAGAAATGTCGGTGCTGCATTTCGATTTGGGAAATCTGGCTTTTTCTTGTCTGCCCTATACCGCTTCGGAGCTGGAGAACGCCACTCATCAGGAAGAGCTTCCCCCTCCCCGCCGGACAGTCTTCTGCATCTACGGCGCGGTTCGCGGAGTAGGAGGTATCGACAGCTGGGGAACGGATGTGGAGGAAAAATATTGGATCGATGCTGAGGCTGACATTGAGTTTCGCTTTTCGATGAAGATAAAAGATAAAGAATAGTAGAAAGAGTTTATTTTCATAATTACAAGGCGGCCAATCCGGTGAAGGATTTGGCCGCTGCTGTTCGCTTGGGGGTTATTGCCGTGTTACGACCGGTTTTCCCTCTTTGTCAAGTAAGGGCGTAAATCCTGCCGCTGCTCCGTTAAAGTGAAACAGATAATTAATACCTGTTTCTGTGTCAACCCAAATTTCTGTGACATTGACTGTTCCCTGACTATAAGTTTTCTTAAAGCGTTTCATAATTGTGACTCCTTAATATTTTAATTTATTGTTTCAATAATTTTAGCATAATCATTTTACCTTGTCTATCGGATAGGTATGAAAGAAAAGTCATATATTTTGCTGGATATGAATTTTGATAATGATATGTTTGGGATTATTTTATGGAAAAGAATATTAATGATGTGGTAAAATTATTTCAATGCAAGTTGTGGAAAAAACAAAAAAGAACTTGTGTTCGATATAAAGGTGTGCTATTATACATCAAATAGATTTATAACTTGAAGGAGCGGTTTTATGAAAAAAACAGATGGGCCGGTTATTATGGATGAAGTAATAAATAAGCTTTTTGAAGGAGATTGCCTTCAATATATGAATAAGATTCCAGATAGAAGTGTAGATATGGTTCTTTGTGACTTGCCGTATGGAATGACACAAAATGAATGGGATTGTTATATTTCTTTAGATGAATTGTGGAAGCAGTATAATCGGGTTATTAAGCCGAATGGGGCTATTGTATTAACCTCCAATGGGGTTTTTACGGCAAAATTAATTTTAAGCCAACCGAATATCTATAAATATAAGTGGGTTTGGGAAAAATCAAAACCTACAAATTTCCTGAATGCTAAGAAGCAGCCGTTACGAAAACATGAAGATGTGTGCGTTTTTTATAAAAAACAACCGACGTATCATCCACAAATGACACAAGGAGAGCCATATGATAAAGGGACAAGAAAAAATCAATTATGTGGAAATTATGGTGATTTTGAACCAGTTCATGTGGCAAGTGAAGGGGAGCGTTACCCTACGGATATCATATATGTTAAAACGGCTGAATGTGAGGGAGCAGTATTGCATCCAACGCAAAAGCCAATAGAATTAGGAAGATATATGATACGTACATATACCAATCCTGGAGATGTGGTATTGGATAATACTTTTGGCAGTGGATCATTCCTGGTTGCTGCCTTAATGGAAGGAAGAAATTTTATAGGTATTGAAAAAAATGAGAATGTTGCTTTGTTTAAAAGGGAAGAAATAGATTACATAGATGTTGCTAAAAGGAGATTATTTTTGGCGTGGGAGCAATTAGACAAAAAGACTCGTAAATATATAAAAGAACAGAATCTCATTTTAGAGTTTAAGGAGAGATAGCTGCGTATGGGAACAATAGTCAGACGTAATGAAAGAAGCTGGGCGATAGTTGTTATTTCGGAAATAAAAGTAATGCTTAAGGGAATGGATCTGAAGATTAAAAATGTAGGTGGAGAGAGTACGCTTTCTGTAAATAAGAAAAGTATGTTTCCAGATGTTTTGCTGTATGGAGATGAGGCACAAAATAGGATTTTGCAGGGATGGGAACTCAAGATGCCGGATGTGTTAATTACGGATGAAGCATTGGTAAAAGATGCTGCAAGAAAAGCAACTGCTTTAGATTTGAATAGCTTTGTAATTTGGAACTTTACATACGGAAAATTATATGTGAAAAATGTGGAAGGTGATTTTAAGGAAGTTAGGGTATGGAGTGGAACAAATCATATAAAAAATCGTGAAGATGTAATTATATATAAAGCGGAATGGTTGCCAATTATAAAAGATATTGTAATGACAGTAAACGAATATTTTATTAATGGAACAATATCAGCATCATCTATTGAAAGAACAATATCCGATGGACTGATGACACAAATAATCCAAAGGAATAAGGATTTAGTTGCAGAAAATCTTATTTTAGAAGTAAGTAGCAACATGATGATGGAGAGCCGTTTAAAAGTATGGTGGAATGCTTTTCACGAAGAGTACGATAAAGATGAGAATAATATGTATTCGGCATATGCAAAAACTATTTTGCTAAACTGGACAAATAGAATTATGTTTGCCAATACTATAAAGAGATATCATAATTGTGCTTATAAGATAGCCAGAATTGATCATGCCTCTACCCCGTCGGATGGAAATGCGATAATAGACGAGATTATAGAAGAAGGGGATTTTTACAATGTATTTAAGAAATTGGAGTATAATGAAATTGTACCGGAAGATACATGGATAGATATTGTGGATTACAATCAATTTTTGGTTGAAAATAAGATAGAAAAAATTGACCAGACGGTTTTACAAGAAATATTGGAAAAAACAGTTAATACAACGAAGAGAGAAATAAGAGGGCAATATGCGACACCGTATTGTTTGGCGGATTTGCTTTGCCAAATAACTGTTAATAACTGGAATGATGAGTGTGCAGATTTATGTGCAGGAACAGGTACAATAGCAAGGGCGATAATAAAGAATAAAACAGAAAGATTACGTAGTTCGGAAATGGCATTTAAAACTACATGGATATCTGATAAATATGCATATCCATTGCAGATTGCAAACATTGCGGTAACGAATATGGAAGCGCTGAATATTCCACTAAATATATTTCAATCAGATGTATTTGCAGTAAGAACCAAAGATAGAATAGAAATAAAAAGTCCGGTCGATGGTAGCAGAATTGAGAAAGAGATTCCTGGTTTTGGTGCTGTTATTTCTAATTTGCCATTTGTTGAGTATAATAAAATAGCTGTTGATGAAGTAGAGTATATGAGTGAGTATAGGCGGCAGGTTAAAGCGAATACGGGTATAGAATTTACTTTGGGGAAGACGGATTTATATAATTATTTGCCATTTAAACTGTATGAATTATTAACCATTGGTGGACGATTAGGAATCATTTTATCAAATTCATGGCTGGGTACAGATATTGGCAGGAAATTTTTCGGTGCGTTGCAGTATTATTATGATATTCGTGCGGTGGTAATAAGTAATTGTAAACGTTGGTTTAAGAATGCAGATGTTGTGGCGACGCTATTAGTATTACAAAAGAAAGAAATTATGAAACCGAATCCAAATTTAAAAATAAATTTTTGGATGATTAATAAAGACATAGAACAAATGAGTGTCAGTGAGAAGGAAACAATCGTAAATAGCATTGTGCTTGGAGAAGAAATTGACAGCATAGTGGCTTCTGTTAAAAATTATTCTATTGAAACGATTGAAAAAATTATGAACAAGGGAATAGCTTTAAATACCTTATTTCACGACGTATCATGGGTTAATAGATTGGAGGGATGTTTAATTCCGATTGGAGAAGTTCTTACTGTAAAAAGAGGTGAGCGCAGGGGATGGAACAGTTTATTTTACCCGTCGGAAAACAACGGAATTGAAAAGGAGTATATTAAACCGGTGCTTAAAAACCCGGCATTATTAAAATCATATGTAGCGCAAACGGATATTGTTGCATTTTGCTGTCATAAATCTAAAGATGAGTTACGGAAATTGGGGCATATAGGGGCTTTGAATTGGATTGAAAGATTTGAAAATATTAGAAATGGAACAGGTAAATTGTTACCGGAGGCATTAAAACGTCCGGGAAATTTTTGGTATGAAATGGATGATGCAACAAAAGCAGACTTTGTGACTGCGCTTAATCCTGACAAACGTTTATTTGTATCAAAATTTAATGAGAGTACATTTGTCGATCAGCGTTTTACAAGAATGTTAATAAAGGATACAAATATATCTAAAGATTTAATTCATGCATTATTGAATTCGTTGTTTGGCATGTTTGCAATTGAGGCAATCGGTTTTGGCCGAGGATTAGGTGTATTGGATGCAAGTAGCACAAAGCTGAAAAATATATATATGATAAATCCTAAAAGTATATCAGATGCGGATGCATTAGAGATTGTGGAATTGTTCGGCAAAATTAAAAATCGTAATGTTATGGATACGGAAGAAGAACTGAAGGATGCCAATAGAGAAATATTTGACCGTAAGATCTTGAACGCAATAGGGTATGAGGAGTTGTATGATGCAATAAAGGAGTCTTTGCTGTCAATGCAACATACTCGGCACACAGTGAAATAAGTGGAAATTATCGCTATCTTCGCTATCTTAAAATACCTTGACGATCAGCCGCAATGCAGTATAGAATACAAAGGAATGTAAAATACTGGTTAGAAGCAAAAACAGAAAGGGAACGATCAATAAATGAAAACATCATCGGATTTGCAAATATTGCTCAGAAACATAGACCGCAGGGGATATCCTGCTTATAAGGATACAAAAGGGAGTTACGGCTTTGGGAATTATATGCTTTCCATCGACCACGTACAGGGGGATCCTTTTGCTTCCCCTTCCAAGGTAAGCATTCATATAGAAGGAAAAACGGCAGGTTTTCCGGAGGAATATTATAAGACGAAAGAGAGAAGAGTCGCATTGCAGGATTATCTGCTGAGACTGTTCCGCAGCGAAGTGGATAAATACAATTTTAAAGCAAAGGGTTCCGGGAAGAGCGGGCTTATGTCGGTCAGCAGACCGGGGCAGGAGGTGCTGGAACGTACGGCTTGTGAGATTGATCCGAAGTCGGGAAAACTGGCGGTTCGGCTGGAAGTCGGTTTTCCGGCGAACGGAAGGACGATCTGTTCTTCAGAACTGATAAAGATTCTGTTTGATTTTTTGCCGAAATGCGTGCAGGATGTATTATTTTACCGGAAATTGAATGGAAGCGAAGTAGAAAAAATCATATTTTTGGCGGATGACAGGGAATATATCCGAAATAGGCTGGAAGAGATGGGGCTAGTTGCCTTTGTAGCAAACGGTTCGGTGCTTCCGAGGGAATCGGGAGTTTCGGACAGGCCGATGAAAAACAGCGTACTTTTCCGTTCTCCGGAGTCTATGGAAGTGGAAATGGATCTGCCTCATAAGGGCAGGGTGAAAGGAATGGGTATCCGCAAAGGAATCACCCTTATTGTGGGAGGGGGATATCACGGGAAATCCACGCTGCTGAAAGCGCTGGAGCTGGGAGTGTACAATCATATTGCCGGGGACGGCAGAGAATATGTAGTGACGGTTTCCGATGCGGTCAAAATCAGGGCGGAAGATGGAAGATGCGTGAAAAACGATGATATTTCCATGTTTGTCAATAATCTTCCGAATGGAAAGGAAACGAAGAGCTTTTATACGGAGGATGCCAGCGGCAGTACTTCCCAGGCGGCAAATGTGATCGAAGCAATGGAAAGCGGGACTTCCCTATTGCTGATTGATGAAGATACATGCGCTACGAATTTTATGGTGCGGGATGAGCTGATGCAAAGGGTGGTTCACAGAGAGAAGGAGCCGATTACGCCGTTTATTGAGAGGGCGCGTTACCTTTATGAAAAGAAGGGAATCTCCTGTATCGTTGTGGCGGGCAGTTCGGGTTCCTACTTTAGCATTGCCGACTGGATTGTGCAGATGGATAATTATGTGCCGATGGAGATCACTTCTCTGGCGAAAGCGGAAGCGGAAAAATATCCGCCTTTATCCGTTCCGGAAAAAGAACCGGATGAGCCGGATTACAGGCGTGCGCCGCGGGCCGGAAAAGGCGGCAGGGATAATGGCGGCCATATGCAAAGGAACATGGGGCGCGGAGGACGAGGCGGCCATGGCGATAACAGGGATAACAGGGTGAAAATCAAAAGCATGGGAAAAGAAGGCGTCAGCCTGAATAAAGAGAATGTCAACCTGCATTATGTGGAGCAGATCGCAGACAGCGAACAGGTGACGGCTTTGGGATATCTGCTGGCGTACGCGGAGAACCATATGTTCAACGGAAAGGACAGTATGCAGGAGATCGTCGGCAAGCTGATGAAGTTGATGGAGCAGAAAGGGCTTGCGAGCGTGGTTCCGGGGGATTATCTTCCGTCAGGACTGGCATTGCCGAGAAAACAGGAGATTTTCGCCTGCTTTAATCGGTACAGGGCGATGAACCTTTAAAAAGAGGCAACGGACATATTATCTGATGGGATATGTCCGTTGCCTGTCTTTTGGAATTTTTATATAATGATATTGGAATATGTATTATTCTTTCATGGAGGATACAAGATACCGGCCTAATGCCTGATCTTCTACCATAACATGGTTAAACAAAAAATCCTGTAAATGGTCTTTGATCTGGGGCACCATTTCTTCGGGATGTTTTCCCAGTCTGGGAAGGTCTATATCAATGATGCTGGCGCGGAATACAGCATGGGATTGCTTGTGCTGGTCAGTTTCGGGATAGTTATATTTCAGCATCAGATCTTCTTCCGTATAGAAGTGATAGGACGTATATTCTCTTAACTCGCAGACGATATCCAGCAATTCCTTTGTAGTGGCATTCTGGCAGCCGTGCATGATGAGCTGTTCCATTTCGCGGCCGATATGAAATAATATTTGATGCTGGTCGTCAATAGCCGGAACGCCGCATTCCATTTCTTTGCACCAGTCGAATTTAAAATCAAACATATATAGATACCTCCATTTGGAAAATAGTTGTATGGTTTATGTATTCTGGCGATGAAACAGGTGATATGATTTTATATTTTATAATAGGACAATAGAGTATGCAACTGAAAATTACATAAAATAAAAAAATTAAAAAACAATAGAAAGAACGAAAGATAATATTTAAAAAGGAAGATAAAAAATGAATGAAAAAAAGCAGATATTTTTGGCACCGGAGCCGGAGATAATGACAATAATAACTGTAATGGTGGTTTTGGCCGCGGCCATTTTTATTATATTTTGGGCGGTGCGTTTTTATAAAAGAAAAAAGATGGGGTTCCTTGACGATATGGAGGGACATGAGTTTGAGTATTTCTGTGCCAAGCTGTTAAAGGACAGCGGATTTATCGATGTGGAGGTGACGAAGGGCAGCGGGGATTATGGTGTGGACATATTGGCGGAAAAGGACGGCGTCACTTATGCGGTGCAATGCAAATGTTATACTGATCCGGTGGGAGTCAAAGCGGTGCAGGAAGCATATGCCGGCAGGGACTACTACGACCGCATGGTAGGCGCGGTTATGACCAACCAGTATTTTACCGCGCCCGCGGTGAATGCGGCCCGGAAGCTGAAAATATTGTTATGGGACAGAGGGTATTTGGAAAATATGATGGAGGAAAAATAGTTGTCCTATTAAATAGTAGTATAACTATTTTTTATTTGTACTAATTTTTTGATGACTTAATATTGACAAGTTTGGAGGGGAAGAAATAAAATAAGAATAGAAAGACAGCGATAGCAGTCGCGCGTAAACACGTACTCATGTTACGCGTAACATGAGTACGCATAGCATGGGTACGCTAATATTGGGAAAATGGAGGATGGTAGAATGAAAACAGGAAAAGACTACAAATTTTGGTTTTGTACAGGATCACAGGATCTGTATGGGGATGAATGTCTTGCAAATGTTGCGGAACATTCCAGAATTATCGTGGAAAATCTGAATAAATGCGGGCTTCTGCCTTTTGAAGTAGTGTGGAAGCCGACTCTGATTACAAATGAGCTTATCAGAAAAACGTTTAATGAAGCGAATGCGGATGAAGAATGTGCGGGCGTGATTACATGGATGCATACATTTTCACCGGCGAAATCATGGATACTCGGGCTGCAGGAGTACAGGAAACCCCTGATGCATTTACATACACAATTTAACGAGGAGATTCCGTATGATGCGATCGATATGGACTTTATGAACGAGAATCAGTCTGCCCACGGCGACAGGGAATATGGGCATATTGTGAGCCGTATGGGAATCGAGAGAAAGATCGTAGTAGGACATTGGAATGACAAGGAAGTGCAGAAAAAGATCGCGGATTGGATGCGCACGGCGATCGGGATTATGGAATCCTCCCATATCCGTGTATGCCGCGTTGCGGATAATATGAGAAACGTTGCGGTAACGGAAGGCGATAAGGTAGAAGCACAGATAAAATTCGGCTGGGAAATCGATGCATATCCGATCAATGAAATTACGGAATATGTAAAAGATGTTGCGGAGGGAGATGTCAATGCCTTGGTAGATGAGTATTATTCGAAATATGATATCTTACTGGAAGGCAGGGACGAAGCGGAGTTCAGAAAACATGTGGCGGTTCAGGCAGGAATTGAAATCGGCTTTGAGAAATTCCTGGAAGAGAAAAACTATCAGGCGATCGTTACTCATTTCGGCGATTTGGGCGGTTTGCAGCAGCTTCCCGGATTGGCAATCCAAAGGCTGATGGAAAAAGGATATGGTTTCGGGGCAGAAGGCGACTGGAAGACGGCTGCCATGGTTCGCCTGATGAAGATTATGACTTCGGGAATGAAGGATGCGAAGGGAACTTCCTTTATGGAAGATTATACCTATAATTTAGTACCGGGCAAAGAAGGAATTCTGCAGGCGCATATGCTGGAAGTATGCCCTACGGTGGCGGAAGGAAAGATTGGCATTAAAGTAAATCCGCTTTCCATGGGCGACAGGGAGGATCCTGCGCGTCTTGTATTTACCTCCAAGACAGGGCCGGCGGTAGCAACTTCCCTGATCGATCTTGGGAACAGATTCCGTCTGATCATCAATGCCGTTGACTGCAAAGCGGTAGAGAAACCGATGCCCAAGCTTCCGGTTGCCACCGCGTTCTGGACGCCGCAGCCGAACTTGAAAACGGGCGCGGAAGCGTGGATTCTGGCAGGAGGCGCTCACCATACGGCATTCTCCTATGACCTTGGCGTGGATCAGATGGTAGACTGGGCAGCAGCTATGGGAATTGAGAGCGTAGTGATCGACAACGATACAACGATCCGAAACTTTAAAAATGAACTGAGATGGAACGAGGTCGTATTCAGATAGAAGCGGATCGGGAGGCATGGATCGGGAAAGGCGGGATATGGCAATGGATAGAAAAGAAATGATTATAAGCGGCAGGACGGCGCTTGGCATAGAATTCGGTTCTACCAGAATCAAAGCGGTGCTGATAGGGGAAGACCATTCCCCTATTGCATCGGGGAGTTATGAATGGGAGAACCAGTATGAAAATAATATCTGGACCTATAGCCTGGATATGGTTTGGAAAGGCTTGCAGGACAGCTACGGCGAACTGGCGGCAGATGTGGAGAAGCAGTACGGAGTCGCGCTGGAAACGGTGGGAAGCATCGGTTTCAGCGCCATGATGCACGGATATATGGCGTTTAATAAAGAAGGGGAGCTTCTGGTGCCTTTCCGCACATGGAGAAATACGATTACCGGAGAAGCGGCGGAGGAACTGACGAAGCTCTTCCAATACAACATTCCCCAAAGATGGAGTATTGCTCATTTGCGCCAGGCAATACTGAACAAAGAAGAACATGTAAAGGATATCAATTATCTGACGACTCTTGCGGGATATGTGCATTGGAAAATGACAGGAAAGAAAGTGTTGGGAGTGGGAGACGCTTCCGGTATGTTCCCTATCGATACGGATACAAAAGATTATTATGCGAGAATGCTGGAGCAGTTCGACGAACTGACAGCGGAAGAAAAATATCCGTGGAAACTGAAAGAGATCCTTCCTGAAGTATTAGTGGCCGGCGAAAATGCCGGAACTTTGACGGAAGAAGGCGCAAAGCTGCTGGACGCTTCCGGCAGACTAAAGGCCGGCATTCCCGTATGTCCGCCCGAGGGCGATGCGGGAACGGGCATGGCGGCAACGAACAGCGTAGCCGTACGCACGGGCAATGTATCGGCAGGAACCAGCGTTTTTTCTATGATTGTTTTGGAAAAGGAGCTTTCCAAAGTATATCCTGAGATCGATCTGGTGACGACGCCGGACGGGAGCCTGGTCGGTATGGTGCATTGTAACAACTGTACTTCGGATTTGAATGCATGGGTCAATCTTTTTAAAGAATTTATGGTAACATTTGGCATGGAAGTAGATATGGATAAGCTTTTCGGAACTTTGTACAATAAGGCGCTGGAAGGCGATAAGGACTGTGGCGGTTTGTTGTCCTACTGCTATTTTTCCGGCGAGCCGGTAACTGGCTTTGAAGAGGGCCGTCCTCTGTTTGTCAGGGATGTGGACTGTAAGTTTAATCTGGCGAACTTTATGCGGACACACCTTTATTCTTCACTGGCTGCTTTGAAAATTGGTTCCGATATTTTGTTCAAGGAAGAAAAAGTACAGGCGGATGAAATATTCGGACATGGCGGCCTGTTTAAAACAAAGGGAGTAGGACAGGGAATACTTGCGGCAGCTATGGACGCTCCCGTTTCCGTTATGGAAACGGCCGGAGAAGGCGGCGCATGGGGAATTGCGGTGCTGGCCGCTTATATGCGGAATAAGAAGGACGGGGAAGATCTGGCCCGTTATTTGAACGAATCGGTATTTGCAGGAAACAAGGGAAGCAAGATGGAACCTGTGGCAGAAGATGTGGCGGGGTTTGACGCATTTATAAAGCGTTACAAAGCCGGCTTCCCGATCGAAAAAGCGGCGGTGGAAAGCATTCGGTAAATCTGCTCGGCATTTGCGCAGCTTTCGTATCGCATTTGCGTTGCATCGGCAGCGCGATAAGAAAGGCATGGTTAGATATGTTAGAAGAATTGAAAAAAGAGGTATATGAAGCGAATATGCAGCTTCCGAAATACGGGCTTGTGACTTTTACCTGGGGCAACGTGAGCGGGATCGACAGGGAAAAGGGACTCTTTGTCATCAAGCCGAGCGGCGTGGAATATGATAAACTGACGCCGGAAGATATGGTTGTTATGGATTTGGAAGGCAATAAGGTGGAAGGAAGGTACAATCCTTCCTCCGATACGCCGACCCATTTGGAATTATATAAAGCGTTTCCGAAAATAGGAGGGATCGTACATACCCACTCTTCCTGGGCGACGAGCTGGGCGCAGGCCGGGAGAGGGATTCCATGTTATGGAACGACCCATGCGGATTATATGTATGGCGAGATCCCCTGCGTAAGATGTCTGACAAAAGAAGAGATCGAAGGCGCATATGAAAAAAATACAGGGCTTTTGATTGCGGACTATTTTGCAGATAAGGACTACATCGCGGTTCCGGCAGTGCTTTGCAAGAATCACGGGCCGTTTACATGGGGAAAGGACGCCCATGAGGCAGTTCATAATGCGGTAGTGCTGGAGGAGGTGGCCAAGATGGCGGCAAGATGTGAAATGATCCAGCCGAAAGTGGCTCCGGCACCGCAGGAATTGCAGGATAAACATTATTATAGAAAGCATGGAGAAAATGCTTATTACGGACAGCAATAGGAAAGACGGCGATATAAGGCAAAAGGACGGCGTTCCATAGGTGAAAAGCTTATGGAACGCCGTTATTGTATAATGGAAGAAGTATTGGTAAAATATATAGAAAAATGAGTCCATATGAAACTTTTCCGGTATATGAATCGTATTACATATATAAGAACTTAGGATGAGGGGGCATTATGCTGAGAGGTAAGGAAAAGGAAGCGGAGGCACCGTTTGCGAAATATAAAGACATATTATACCGCGTTGCTTTTTCCAACATGAAAAGTAAGGCGGATGCCGAAGACGTGGTGCAGGAAGCTTTTTGCAGATATTTAAAGGCGAAGCCTTCGTTTGACAGCGAAAATCATGAAAAGGCGTGGTTTATCCGGGTCGTTATTAATATTTGTTATGATATTCAGAAAAGCGCATGGTTTTCAAGAACTGTGGCGTTTGATGAAGTGCCGGAATGTGAGATGAAGCATTTCCATCTTCCGTTTGTGGAAGAAGATGAAACATTATGGCATGTGATGGAACTGCCGGCGGCTTACCGCAATCCATTGTATTTGTTTTATTATGAAGATTATTCCATTAAGGAGATTTCCCAGGTGATGGATTTGGGGGAAGGGGCGGTTAAGACGAGGCTCCGCCGGGGCAGGGAACTGATGAAAGAACGGATTCTGTATGGAACGGAAAGAAAGGGCATGGGCCTTACGGAAAGGGCTCTGAAAGAAGGTGGCAAGGATGCGGATCTATGAGTGGAATAAGGGCGTGGCGGATGCAAAGGGAATGAATAAAGGGCCGGGAAAAATAAACGGAAAAAAGTCCTATGATATTCCGGCGGAAAGCGGCAGGGTAAGGCAGGAAGAAGACAGTTTCCGCAGCAGTCTGCAAAGGAGCATGCATGTTCGGATGGAAACGAATACGGCTTTAAAAACGGGGAAAGAAGTTTCGGTAAGAGAGATTCCGTACAGCGAATGCGATATGGTGGAAATCAATGTATTGGAAGGGTATGTGCTGAAGGCCAGACGGGAAAGGGCAGGAGAAGGGGATGAACAGGGAGGACAACAAGTATATGTGGAGAAAAAGAACGATGAAGGGGAAGTGAAAGCATATCTGTTCCATGGATCACAGATCCGGCAGGATGGAGGGGATGAGATGGAGAGAATGGCTTATGCCGTGATGAACCAGAAAGGGAGGTAAGTATGGGAATCGGAGGAATCGGTTTTTCCGTTCAGCATTATTTCAGGGAAGCGGTAAAAAGAAAATATTCGGGGGATGATGCGGAACAATGGGAAGGGAAAGAACTTAAGGAAAACAAAGGGACTTTTGTGGAAAATCCGGCGGAAAGAAATATAGAAAAGCTGCCGGAAGGCCGTAAGCCGGCGATACGCGAGAAAAACCAGGGCGCGCCCTATTCTTATCTGGCGAATGAAAACGGGGTGATAGAATATAACGGAACGGTATTTACGCTGGACAATGAGAGAAAATGGTTATGCCTTGGAAACATTGATTTGAATCATATGGAACAGGTGATACGTATTCCGTTATCGGAAGGCGGCTGCCTGATGGTAAACAGGAATAATATAGATGATCTGGCCAGGGCTATCGGGATGTTTTCGCCGGAGGATATCAACCGTATTTTAAGGGCAATTAAGCTGGATGGCAAAATACAGCAGATGAAGCGCGAAATCGAAGAAATGGAGGACGGTATCGGCAAGAGCAGCGAGGAGCAGAATGCGGATAGCGTGGAAAGTGCGGAAAAAGCGGCGGAGAAGAACGGAAAGACGAACGGTTTCAACGGATATGAGGGCGGTGAAAAGGAAAAAGGAGTGTTTAAGCTGAAAGAATGGCAGCTGGAAGCTTTGGTGGAGGAAAGAGATGAGCGGAATTTCTAATACGCAGACATACTTGCGGACGGGGAGAGATGACTTCTTTCATGGCGGAAGATCCGGAAGGAGCAGGAAAGAAGGGGAAAATTCCAAAAGCATCCGGGACTTTCTCGGCAAAGAAGAGGATGCTGATGATAAGATGGATATCATCAGAAAGCGAAAAGAAGAAATTGTGGATAAGGTAAGAAGAGGGGAGACAGAGACCTCCATTCCGATCGGCGCAGGATCTTATACAATGAAGCAGTGGAATAAGATGATGCGGGGACTGGATAAGGCGATCGACGACATGCAGGAGAGAATCCGCAAGGATGAAGAAAAAGCCAGGGAAAAAAGGAACGACCCCGTTACGGCCGATATGCTGGAAGAGCTGCTGGGCGTCAATGTAAAAAAAGAAAAATCGATAGCGAAAGGGGATCTATACTACCAGATTACAGGAAAGGAGCGTTTTGGCCAGGATAACAGTCTCTACAGCGTGCAGAATAACGGAGACGGCCAGTTTTTGATTACGGATAAAACGACAGGCTGTATTTATAAATTTGCAGAGAATGGCTGCCAGTTACAGACGGATCAAGGTACGGGAAGGACTTTCCTGATTCCATGCGATGATTTTGGAATGTCTGGCAGCATTATGGTCGTGGATGATACGCTCAAAGCGATGCTGGCGCAATATTTTGGGACAGACAGGCTGGAAGAAGGGGAATTGACGGGCTATATATTCCGCAGAAATGAGGCGACCGGAATAGAGATCATGATACCGGAGGGAATGGAAGGGAAAATGGCTCATATGTTATTCCAAAGCAAAGCGGATGTGGAGGCGTATGAACAGCTGGTGCAGACCTATAAGACCCAATACCCTAACCTGGTGAGGAGCGATGAAATGGCGGCCTTTTATGCTTCGATAGAGATTGAGGGACTCTGCCATAGAACGGCAACCGGAATTTTGTATACGAATGCACAGGGCGTCAGCTATGCGGATGAAAATGACCCGGAAAAAAGCTGGTCTTTTATTTTTGACGAACAGTCAGAAGAAAATTACAGAATGATTATGGATATGATGGAAGAGATCGTGCGGAATGGAAAAGACGTAAGGGAACTACGGGAGTGGGAAAAAAGAATGGCGGAAAAAGGAAAGGCCGTTCCAGTATAGAATATGAATAAAAACTAAGGGCGCCGCAGATGAATGCGGCGCCTGGTTATTTCTCAGGACCGGTTCAGGAGAGGGAGCTGCTCCAGCTGCAATCGAAGATTGGTAAAGTCTGCCGGTCCGTTTTCCAGATAAAATTTGTGGAAACGGTATTCGTTGTAAGCGTTCTTCCATAATTTTTTTGCTTCTTCTTTCAGATTCATAATTTCCAGATAGCCTAAGTAATATTTGAGGTAATTCGTCGGTTCTTCTACGATATACTCATAAATCGACCGGGTAGTGGCAGGGTCGGATATGCCGACGGAAGAAAGCATATAATGTACCTGGCCGTAGGAAGCGCCTTCGTAGTGGATGGCAATATCCAGAAGAGAATAGAGGCAGAGTTGTATTTGCCGATCCAGTTTATACATTTCGTATAGATATTCTGTTTCCGGTGCCGTCTGTCTCATGAGTTCTTTGGCATAATCATAGGATTTGAGTTCCACGTACATTGCCCATCCTTCCACATAGCCGCCGTAGGAAAGAATGCAGCGGACAGGAGATGCGCCTGTTTTCTGGGAAAAAAGCTGGCTGTATACCGTTTGGTAGAGGTGGCCGGGATATCCTTCGTGGGCCAGGGTGGTGTATAATTCTACTCCATAAGAGTTGTTTTTAGGATTGATATAGATAACATTTTCCTTCATATCGTCCAAAGGAGGGGTAAGGTAAAAAGCCGGGCTGCAATATTCCTGAAGGTTTTCGGAGATGGCTTTTACCGTACAGACGGGCATGGTATGTTCGGCTACATCCGAAAGGGCCGGGAAATCAGGAGCCATCATCTGCTGTAAATTTTTTAACATATCCGTAGGTTCGCTGCAGACAAAGGAACCGGTGCTTAAGCCGGAGGAGGAGAGGAGTCCGGGCTGCTTTTGGAGAAGGGAGCGCATGGCGTTAAAACTGTTGCGGAAATCCTGGAGCAAAAGCAGCTTGATCTCGTTGATATCCCGATAAGATCCGGTGTTGGAGCGGATGAGGTAAAGGTAATAGTCTTTGCCTTTGGGGTAATAAAAAAGGCCGTCTTCATTTTGTCCGCTTCCTTTGAGAAGAATCAGTTCATCGCCCATTTTCTGGTAAGCGGGCAGCATAACGGTAGTAAGCAGCCTTTTATTTTCTTCCAAATATGTATTTTTTTCCTTTTCAGTAATGATATGCTGATCGACGAGCCGGTTGAGGCGCTCTTCGAAAGTGGAGTTGAGAAAGTGGGAGCCGTTTTCCAGGGATTCTTGATCCATGATCGTGTCGCATTGATCGATAACTTTATCCACGGAATAGTCCGGCATAAACAATCCTTGCTCCGACTGGTCTTTGAGATAGGAAGCGATTCCTTCAAAATAAGTATCGGTCTGGTCTAGCAGAGCGAGGTAGTCCTCAATATCCCGTTTGTTTCGGAATGAATATTCGGCCAGAAGAATAGGAAGCTGGGACTGCATGCCGGAAGATGGGGAAAGAGGATTAGAATAATAATAGAGAGACATCCCCTTTGCTTCGTTTTCCAAATAGGGCAGCAGAAGGCGATAGGTATAGGCCTCCTGTGCGCCCAGTTTGCCGCTGTCCAGGGAATGCAGGGTGTCCAGCGCCGAGGTCAGTTCTTTTAAAGAATTTCCCCTGCGTTCCATCGAGTAGGAAGGCAGGGAGGGAGTATAGGAATCAATGCCATAATTGGCGGGATCGGCAACCGTATAATGCATGTTCAGCGTATTCCCGCTCAGTTCCGAGACGAAGAAATCGTCGCAGAAACGGCGGAAGCTTCTGGCATCTTTGCTTAAGAAGAAAACCGCAAAAGCGGAGAATACAAGAAACAGAACCATGGCACATAAAGTAGCCTTGAGTTTTCGGGAAAGGCGCATAGTTTTCAATAGAATTACCTGACGATATTTCTTTTACTATATGCATATGCCCGGAAAAATAAAAAATGTATGAATAGTAAAGGGGAGCTGCAAGGCATCAGAGCAGATGGCGGCGCAATTCCTCGCCGCTTTGCGGGCTTAAGTATGCCGGGGCAATATCGAAGACGGTTTTACATCCGGTCATTCCCTCCGACCGCATGCGGAAAGCCGCCCTTGCATATGCGACGATGACCGATGCAGTGAATTCGGGATTGGAGTCGAGTTTCAGGCCGTATTCTATTACGTGGCTGTTTTCCTCGTTCCATCCTGTTTTTCCGCTTCTGATGACGAAGCCGCCGTGGGGGATGCCGCTGTGGTTTTTATCCAATTCTTCCTGGGTAATAAAATGAACAGTAGTGTCGTAATCCGAAAAGTAATTCGGCATAGTTTTGATTTCTTCCGCAATTTTATCCAGATCTGCGCCTTCTTTTGGTACGACAAAACATTCCCGCGTATGCTTGTCCCGCACGGAAAGCCGGGGATTTTCACCGTTTCTTACGGATTCCAGTGCCTTTTCGGAAGGGATCGTATATTGTTTGCCGTCGGCCACTCCTTCGATTCTGCGGATGGCGTCGGAATGCCCCTGGCTGACGCCTTTGCCCCAGAAAGTGTAATCGTTTCCGGCGGGCAGGATGGCATTGGCATAAAGGCGGCTGAGGGAGAACATGCCTGGATCCCAGCCGACGGATATGACGGCGATATGGCCGCTTTCCGCCGCTGCCTGATCGACTTGTTCAAAATGCTGCGGTATTTTCGCATGGGTATCAAAGCTGTCTACTACATTAAAATATCCGGCGTATGCCCTGGTTTGTTCGGGAAGATCGGTAGCGCTGCCTCCGCAGAGAATGAGTACGTCGATATCGTCTTTGTATTTTATTACATCACTGGCGCTGTATACGGGAACGCCTTGTGTCAGTGTGTGCAATGTTTCCGGAGCGCGGCGGGTGAATATCGCTTTCAGTTCCATGTCTTCATTTTGCCGGATGGCGCATTCGATGCCTTTGCCAAGATTTCCATATCCCATAATTGCTGTTCTGATCATTGTTTACTCCATTTCTGCGCGGCTTTATTGCGCAAAGCCAGCCTGGCTTTCAAGTTTGTGGATGCCGCGCAGACACAAACCTGGGATTGAAAATTTTTAATTTTCAATCTTCTCTCCATTTCTATAAAAAATTTTATTCTCATTATATTCTCTGTCGTTTGCCCGTGTCAATCTTTTGTGCTATGATGAAAAAAGAAACGGTAGTTCAAATTATGGCGTTATTGTTATAAAAGAAGGATAGGTTACAATGGAAAAAAGGCAGCCGAAATATGTGGAACTGGTAAATTGGATAAGAGAGCAGATCGATGGGAAGAAGTTTCTCCCCGGACAGAGGATGTACTCAGAAAACAGACTGAAGGAAATGTTTCATGTAAGCAGACAAACGATCCGCCACGCCATCGGCATTCTGGAGGAGGAAGGCGTTCTCGTGCGGAAGCGGGGAAGCGGCACATATGTCAGCGATATACGGCAGGAAAACCTGGAGAATAAGACAGGGATCGCCGTGGTGACTACTTATGTAGACGGCTATATATTTCCTAAAACGATTCAGGGAATCGAAGAGGTATTGTTTGAAAAGGGTTATTCCGTCCAAATTGCTTTTACCAACAACCGGCTTAGCCGGGAAAAAGCGATTCTGGAGGATATCCTGCACCGAAACGGCGTAGCGGGGGCCATTGTGGAAACGACAAAAAGCGGTCTGCCCAATCCTAACCTTTCTTTGTATAAAAAATTGCAGCAAAAGGGGATTCCCGTTATTTTTATTAACAGCTTTTACCCTCAGCTTTCCATACCCCATGTTTCGCTGAACGACAGGATGGCCGGAAGGAAGGCGGCGGAATATCTGATGGAAAGGGGACACCGGAAGATTGGGGGTATTTTTAAGCTGGACGATGGCCAGGGGCATATGCGCTATGCGGGATATCTGGACGCTATGCAGAAGGCGGGAATAGAAATCGACGATTCGCAGATCGTGTGGATAGATACCGATATGATGAAACATTTGGGAGAATACAGGAGTCTTTTGATCAGCCGGTTAAAAGGATGTACGGCCATATTATGTTATAACGACCAGATCGGAGTCGAGGCAGCATCCATTCTGAATAGCGTGGATATCAGGGTGCCGGAGGATATTTCCCTCGTCAGCGTGGATGACTCGGAACTGACGCTGCTGGGGGATGTGGCGCTGACATCCATTCCCCATCCAAAGGACAGGCTGGGAGAGCGGGCGGCGCTTAACCTGTTGAAAATGATTCAGGAACCGGGATATGACGGAACCTATGAGTTTGATGCGGATATTGTAGTCAGAGATTCCGTAAGGGACAGGAGTGAAGAATGATGCTGAAAGTATTCTTAGTGGAAGATGAATTCGTAGTGCGGGAAGGTATTAAAAACAATATCGACTGGGCTTCCAGGGGATATGAGTTCTGCGGGGAGGCGAGTGACGGAGAATTGGCTTTTCCTATGATACAGAAGTTAAAACCGGACATTGTCATTACGGATATCAGGATGCCGTTTATGGACGGGTTAATGTTAAGCAGACTGATCAAAAAAGAATTGCCATGGGTTGAGATCATTATTCTGACGGGCTATGAGGAGTTTGAATATGCGAAGGAAGGGATTAAGATCGGTATAGCCCAGTACTTGTCCAAACCGGTCAGCGGGGAAGCGCTTTTAAAGGAAGTGGATGCGGTCGCCGTCAGGATAGAGGAAAAGAGCAAGGAACGGGAGATCAAAGAAAAGTATATGAAGGAGATGGAAGAAAACCTTCATAAAGAACGAAAAGAGCTGTTCCAATACTTGGTCACGGGGAACAAGTCCGTAGCGGAACTGCTGGAGACTGCGGACAGACTGGGGATCGACCTTTCTTCCATGTGGTATAACATCGTCTTAGTGAAAAACCAGTCCAAGGGACACGCTTATGACGGATATTCCAATAGTTTGATCGAAATAGAGCGGGAATTGGAAAAATGGGATGATAAGAAACACCTGATTGTATTTGACAGGAATCTGGAGGGGAAAGCACTTCTTTTCCGGGCGGATTCCGCCGAAGAACTGGAACAAATACAGAGAGGATATTTGGACAGGATGGAGCGGCTGCTGAAGGAATATGAGCATATTCGCTATTTCGGAGGCATTGGCGTGCCGGTAAACCGGCTGAGGGAACTGCCGGTTTCTTTTGAAAATGCGAGCCATGCGTTTGCACACCGTTATCTGGTAAAAGAAAGCCGCATCCTGGACAGCCGGGAATTGGAACGGGGGATTTACCGGGGGCAGGAGAAATTCAACCTCAGCAATGTAGACCCAAGGCAGATCGACCGGAGCAAGATCAAGGAATTTCTAAAGCAGGGAGATGAAGAAGAAGCGGTTTATTTTGTGGAGGAGTTTTTTAAGGATCTCGGAAGCAACGCGATGAAATCCGCCCTGTTCCGGCAATATATCGTGATGGACATTTACTTTTGTATCGTCGATTTTCTGGAAGGAATGCAGATGCGGAGGGAAGACATTGAGTCGTTGGAAGCTGTGGAGGAAATTACACGAAATAAGGAAAATGCCATCGGCTATATTAACAGGATCATAAGAAAAGCTCTGGAACTGCGGGAAAAGGCGGCAAGCAACCGGTATGGGGATATTGTCGATGCGGTGGCGCAGTATATCGAAAAGAACTATGCGGATGAAGAACTGTCGCTCAATCTGGTAGCGTCCCATGTGAATTTTTCACCAAATCATCTGAGCATGATATTCAGTCAGCAGACAGGGCGTACATTCAGCAAATATTTGACGGATTACAGGATGGGCAAGGCGAAGGAGCTGCTTCGCTGCACGGGGAAAAGAAGCAGCGCGATCAGTATGGAAGTGGGTTATAAAGATCCGCATTATTTTTCTTATTTATTTAAAAAGACACAGGGCATGACCCCAACTCAGTACAGGGGCGGAAAGAATCCGGATGGGGAAGACGGAAAGGAGCATGACTACATCAATGAAGGAAAGACTGAGGCGGATCTATAATCAATCGACTCTTGCCACGAAAATCAGGTATTTTTACTTAATGCTTCTCATTCCGTTTATCCTGCTTCTCGGATTTTTGCTTTATAATTTATGGGTGGTAAACAGGAGCTATGAGGGCATGATCAATTCTTCTGTTGCGGCCAGCGAATTCAGCCTTGATTTTAAGAAAGATTTCGATTATGAAACCTATCTTCTGATCGTTGGGAATAAGTCTATTCATGAATCAAAGCTGGATGATATGCTGGATGAGGCGAACCGTATTGTCACCAGACTGGAGGAACTGACGAATTCCAGGGAAAATACGAGTCGGTTAAATAGTGTAAAAAAGTATTTGAAAAATCTTGGGATTTATAAGGAACGTATCGAGCAAAATCTCATGGAGGGAAATAAATACGAGGAAAACCTGGAAATATGGGAAAACGACGTGCAGATTGTCACCGATCTGCTGCAGGATACTATTTTTCAGTACATTTATTATGAAATCAGCGATCTTCAGCATTTAAGCACGGAGTACCGTAATATTTTTGTCGGTACGGTACGGTTTATTATCATTGCATTTGCATGTATTTGCACGCTGCTTCTTATTTTGTCTTATTATATTCCTTTGAGTATTACCCGCCCGATCCGCAAACTGAGCGAAGTGACGGATCAGGTGGCAAAGGGGGATCTGAGCGTTCGCTTTGATGCCAGAAGCGGCGTGGAAGTCAACAGATTGAGCGATTCTTTGAATACAATGATCGATAAGATCAACGAATTGCTGGCACAGGTCACAAAAGAGCAAGTCAGGCTGCGGAAAGCGGAGTTCGAACTTTTGCAGATGCAGATCAATCCCCATTTTCTTTATAATACGCTGGATACGATTATATGGCTGGCGGAGGCCGGAAAACAGAAAGAGGTCGTGGATATGGTGGGAAGTTTGTCCGAATTTTTCAGGACATCCTTAAACCAGGGAAAGGATATTATCCCTATCAGGGAAGAGCTGCAGCATGTAAAGAGTTACCTGGAGATCCAGCAGGTACGCTATCAGGATATTCTGGAATATGAGATTCATATGCCGGAGGAGTTGGAAAAATATTTGATTCCGAAAATTACGATCCAGCCGATCGTGGAAAACGCGCTGTATCACGGTATTAAAAATAAGCGCGGCCTGGGGCATATATTGATTAACGGAAGAAGGGAAAAAAATCATTTTGTAATACAGATAGAGGACAACGGAATAGGAATCAGTGAGGAACGTTTGGCACAGGTGAGGGATAAGATCCAATACAGGTCTCCGGCCGGAAATGATATTTATGGACTTTATAATGTAAATGAACGTATCCATTTAAACTTCGGTGAAAAGTTCGGGATTTCCATCGAGAGCGATTATGGAGATGGAACTGTTGTGAGCATTCTTCTGCCCTATATGGAGGAAGGGGTATAAAAAGATCGCTTCCATAGAAAAATTAACTTTTTTCATAAAAAAACCAACTTGTTCGGAATTTGAATAAGAAAGTAAACTTTTATATGATTTATCTGAATGGATTTCCGGGTGCAGGAGTAATATGATATAAACATCAAGGAAAACATTCCTTGAAAAACATATTTAAGGGAGGACTTTAAGGATGAAGAAAAAACTTTTGGCAGCCATTATGGCGGCAGTTATGGTAGCTGGTTTGACCGCATGCGGTTCTGCTCCGGCAGAGGAAGCGGCGGCTCCGGCAACAGAGGAAGCGGCTCCTGCAGAAGAAGCAGCTCCGGCGGAGGAAGAGGCACCCGCAGAGGAGGCAGCTCCCGCAGAAGAAGCAGCTCCCGCAGAAGAAGCAGCTCCGGCAGAAAGCACAGGGGAAACGATCAAAGTGGGTATTATCAACAACGACCCGAACGAGTCCGGGTATCGTACGGCGAATGATAAAGACCTGAAGGCAATGTTTGTAGCGGAAAACGGATATGATGCGTCTTTCGCATACAGCAACAAGAATGATGAGCAGATCGCAGCAGCTCAGAAGTTCATCCAGGACGGCGTTGATTATCTTCTTCTTTCCGCAGCAGATACTGCAGGATGGGATTCCGTACTGAAGGATGCACAGGACGCAGGCATCAGGGTTATCCTGTTTGACCGTACCATCGATGCGGACGAAAGCCTTTACGAAGCATCTATCGTTTCCGATATGGCAAAAGAAGGCGAGACAGCGGTAGAATGGTTAAAAGGACAGGGACTGGAAGAGTACAACATCATCCACCTTCAGGGCGTTATGGGTTCCGCAGCACAGCAGGGACGTACCGGCGCATTGGACGCAGCAGTAGCATCCGACGGCTGGAATCTGGTAACACAGCAGACCGCAGAGTGGAACGCTGAAAAAGCACAGCAGATCGTTCAGTCCGTGATCGACTCCGGCGAATCCTTCAACGTAATCTACGCAGAAAACGATGATATGGCAAAAGGTGCCGTAGCAGCTCTTGACAAAGCAAACATCCCTCACGGCGTTGGCAAAGACGTAATCATCATGGGCTTTGACTGCAACAAGTGGGCATTGGAAGAACTGCTTGCACAGAACTGGAACTATGACGGACAGTGCAACCCGTTCCAGGCATCCTATATCGATGACATCATCAAGACGATCCAGGGCGGCGGAACAGTTGCAGAGAAGACGATCATCATGGACGAAAAAGGCTTCGATGCTACAACTATTACGCAGGAAGAAGTTGATGCATACGGTATCTAATACAAGGAATATTTTGAGGTAAATAGCAAATAGATGAATAGGCGCGGAGCGGTAGAAAGAAGAATAAGTATGCTTGCTCCGCGCTGTTTTTATAAAATCGAACAAATAATTCTGGGGGTGAATACACTGGTGAAAGAAAAAGCTGTATTGGAAATGAAAAATATCCATAAAAGTTTTCCCGGAGTGCGCGCTTTGCAAGGCGTCAATTTTACGCTTTGTGAAGGCGAAGTTCATGCGTTGATGGGCGAGAACGGTGCCGGGAAATCCACATTGATCAAAGTTCTGACCGGAGTGTATGGGAAGGACGAAGGAGAGATATTTTTAAAGGGGAAGGATAAAGCGGTGGCGATCCATTCGCCGCAGGATGCGCAAAGGCTTGGAATCAGCACCGTATATCAGGAAATTACTCTTTGCCCGAACCTTTCGGTGGCAGAGAATATGTTTATCGGACGTACCAGCGGCCTGTGCCAAAACTGGAAAAAGATGAATACGGATGCGGACAGGATATTACAATCACTGGATATACCGGCAAAGGCCTCACAGCAGCTTGGCAGCTGCTCGATCGCGGTCCAGCAGATGATAGCCATTGCCCGCGCCGTTGATATGGAATGTAAAGTATTGATTCTTGATGAACCTACTTCCTCGCTGGATGAACAGGAAGTGGAAAAACTGTTTGGCTTAATGCGCGATTTACGGGCAAGAGGAGTAGGGATTATTTTCGTTACGCATTTCCTGGATCAGGTATATGAGATTTGCGATAAAATTACGGTTTTGCGTGACGGAAAACTGGTAGGCGAATATGAAATTAAAGATCTTCCGCGCGTACAGCTCGTTTCAAAAATGCTTGGCAAGGAACTGGACGATATGTCAGATATCAAAGGGGAAAGCAAGCATTATGAAGGAAGCGATCAGTCGGCGCCTGTTTTTGAAGCGAAAGAACTGGTAAGCAACGCGGGGATCAAACCTTTTAATTTTTACATAAAGAAGGGCGAAGTAAACGGCTTTACCGGCCTTCTCGGTTCCGGGAGAAGCGAGTGCGTCCGTGCAATTTTCGGTGCGGACAGAGTGCTTGGCGGAAGCGTAAAGATGAACGGAAAAGAAGTCAGGATTACGAAGCCGCTTGACGCTATGAAAAATGGTATTGCATATCTTCCGGAAGACCGCAAGGTGGACGGAATCGTGGGAGATCTTTCGGTGCGCGAAAACATTATCCTCGCTTTACAGGTATTGAAGGGCTTCCTCAAGCCGTTTACGAAAGCAGAGGCGAATAAATTTGCGGAGGATTATATTAAACTTCTGGGAATTAAGACGGCATCTGCAGATACGCCGATCAAGTCCTTGTCCGGCGGCAATCAGCAGAAAGCGATTCTGGCCCGCTGGCTGCTGACCAATCCGGAGTATTTGATTTTGGATGAGCCGACGAGGGGTATTGATATAGGCACCAAGATCGATATACAGAAATTAGTGTTGAAACTTGCTTCGGAGGGCATGAGCGTTACCTTTATTTCTTCTGAAACGGATGAAATGCTCCGTACCTGTTCCCGTCTGGTAGTAATGCGCGACCGTAAGGTGGTGGGCGAACTTTCCGGCGAAGAGCTGAGTCAGAGCATGATTATGAGTACCATAGCCGGAGGTGACAAATAATTATGAAAAGCAAAGAAACAAATAAATCAAGTGTAGCCGAACTTTTTTCCAAGATTGTAAGACGGCAGATTTTTATCCCGATAGCGGCGTTGCTGCTGCTGGCAATTTTTAATTTGGTTACGGATCCATCGTTCTATAAGATCACATTTGGTTATAACAGTGCGGGCAATCCTGTATTATCCGGATATTTGATGACGATTCTGGACAGCGGTTCGGAACTTGCCATTCTGGCGATCGGCATGACGCTGGTAACGGCTGCCACCGGAGGACAGGATATCAGTGTGGGCGCCGCGATAGCGATTAGCGGCAGCGTAATACTTCGCGTGCTTTGCGGTACGAATTCCCGTCCGGAAACGCTGCAGGCTCCGATTATCGTAGCATTTCTGGCAGCTTGTATTGTGGCAATGCTGTTCGGCGCATTTAATGGCGCTTTGGTTGCTTATTTCAGGATACAGCCTATGGTGGCAACGTTGATCCTGTTTACTGCAGGGCGTTCCATTGCGGCATGGATCAATAACAATGAACTTCCCATTATTAATGAGCCTTCTTTTGGCTATTTCGGAGGATTTATTCCGGGAATTCCGATTCCGACGCCGTTTTTCATCGCTGTGGTATGCATGATTATTATTGCGCTTGTACTGCGGTTTACGAATTTGGGGTTGTATACGCAGGCGGTAGGCATTAATGAGAGTTCGTCCAGGTTAAACGGATTGAATCCTGCTTTTATTAAGTTTCTGACATTTGTCATCCTCGGTTTATGCGTTGCGGTTGCAGGGTTGATCAAGGTAAGCCGTTTTTCGACGATTAACTATTCGGTCATCGCGAAAGATATTGAAATGGATGCCATTCTTGCGGTAGCATTGGGCGGGAACGCGCTAAGCGGCGGCAAGTTTAATATGGCAGCTTCTATTCTTGGCGCTTATGTGATTCAGTTCCTGACAACGACATTGTATAAATTTAACGTTCAATCGGACGCACTTCCAGCATATAAGGCGGTTGTAGTAATCGTTCTAGTTGTTTTGAGCGCGCCGATCGTAAGAGAATGGCTCTCCGGCGTCTGGAAGAAGATAAAGCCGGAAGGGCATGTAAAGGAGGTCGGTTAATATGGCATCATCGAATAGAACACCGAAAGCCGGGGGCGGTTTTGGCGATAAATTAAAAAATATGACGGATACCAATCTGCTTCTGACGATAACGATAGTTGTATTTTTCGCCATGTATATCGGGGCGATCGTTTTCCAGGGAAAGGGTTTTTTGAAGCCGCAGACCTTTTTTAACATTCTGAATGCCCAGGCGGCGCTGATCATTACCGCCTGCGGGATGAGCCTTGTAATGATTACCGGCAGCATTGATATCTCGGTAGGCGGTGTAGTGGCGCTGGTCAGCATGTGCTGTGCGGTTTACCTCGATTTCCATAACGGGAATGTATTTATGGCAGTGATCATCTCTCTGCTGATTGGTTTGGCTTTTGGGGCAGTGCAGGGGTTTTTGGTTTCCTATTTGGAAATTCAGCCCTTTATCGTAAGTTTGGCAGGAATGTTTTTTGCCCGCGGCATGACGACAATCGTCAATACGAATCCTTTCAACGTGCAAAACGAAGCATTTGTGGCTTTGAAGGAGACCCGTGTGATCGTACCGGGATTTGGTTCAGTAAATAAGCTGGGAAAATATGTAAATGCTTATGTGGAACTCGGCGTTATCGTTGCTCTTCTGATCGTCGTTCTTCTTTTCTTCGTGCTTCGGTGGACGAAGCTGGGGCGAGGGTTCTATGCGGTAGGCGGCAACAGCCAGAGCGCGCTGATGCTTGGCATTAATGTGAAAAGGACGAAATTCCTCGCTCATTTAATCTGCGGGTTATTGGCGGGAATTGGCGGATTTGTATATTTCATGCATGTCGGTTCCGGTTCCGCCTCCCATGCAAGCGGGATGGAGATGAATGCGATTGCATCTTCCATAATCGGAGGAACGATGCTGACAGGAGGCGTCGGCAATATTATAGGCACATTCTTCGGAGTGCTTTCCCTAAGCACCATACAGAATATTGTTTCTTCCGCCGGTTTGGATGATGCATGGTGGACAGGAATTACGATTGCGGCTATGCTGTGTTTATTCTTGGTGATCCAGAGCGTTGTTATGGCGCGGAAAAAGAGGACTCTGAAAGGAAAAGGCTGATCGGAGGATTTTAATGCCTGTTGTTTTGCTTTGTTTTGGGATGAATTCCCGGAGCAAAGCAGGAAACAGGCATTTGGTTTATCTGCGTCGCATCTTCCCCATCTTTTTCATGATTGACAGTTGAGAACTAGTGTGGTATATAGAATTATGGAATATAATAAGGAAAAATGAAGGGAAATGTATTTTAAGAGAGTTATCGCGACAGCTATTATTTTAATGTTAGGAATATGGTTTGCCGGCTGCACTGACAGCGCTGCCCACGAGAATGAAAATCCGGATGTGGAAGCGGCAAGTGAGAGAATTACGGTAGGTTTTTCACAGCTCGGGGCCGAATCGGACTGGAGAAGCGAAAATACGGAATCCATGAAGGCGACATTCACGGAAGAGAACGGTTATACATTGATTTTTGAAGACGGACAGCAGAAACAGGCCAACCAGATCAGGGCGATCCGTATGTTTATTCAGCAGGAAGTCGATTATATCGTTCTTGCGCCGGTGATGGAGACCGGTTGGGAGACTGTTCTGCAGGAGGCGAAGGATGCCGGAATTCCGGTGATCATCGTGGATCGGAAAGTAGATGTTTCGGATGACAGTCTGTTTACGTGCTGGATCGGTTCGGATTTTGAACTGGAAGGAAAAAAGGCGGCGGAATGGCTGAATCGGTATGCGACGGCAAAAGGAATCGCTCCCACGGATATTCATGTGGTAAATATACAAGGTACAAAGGGATCTTCTCCGCAGATCGGGCGCACAAAAGGACTGGCGGATGCTGCCAGGGCCAATGGATGGGATCTGATGGCGGAAGTGCCGGGGGATTTTACCCAGGCAAAAGGAAAGGAAGTTATGGAGTCCCTTTTAAGGCAATATGCCGATATTAATGTGGTTTACTGTGAAAATGATAATGAAGCTTTCGGGGCGATCGAAGCGATCGAAGCGGCGGGAAAAAAGGTTGGTTCCGATATTACCGGCGGAGAGATCATGGTCATATCATTTGACGGTGTAAACAGAGAGGCAATCAGGTATACGCTGGAGGGAAAGATTACGTGTATTGCCGAATGCAACCCGCTTCATGGCCCCCGCGTAAAGGCAATGATCGAAGCGCTGGAAACGGGAGGGACGCCGGAGAAGTTTTCGTATGTGGACGAAGGGATATTCAGCGCAGATCAGACGGTGGATGTGCTGAATATTGACGGAACGGATTACGAAGTGACGATTTTAACGGAAGAGAGTATGAGCGGGGATGATAAGAATAGATGACAGAGCCCAGAAATGACGGAAAGGAGAATGGGAGTAAAATGACAAATATTGAATTGCAAAAAAAAGCCAATGAAGTGCGGAAAGGGATCGTAACATCGGTACATAGCGCAAAGGCCGGGCATCCGGGAGGTTCTTTGTCTGCGGCGGATATTTTTACTTATCTGTATTTTGAGGAAATGAATGTAGATCCTGAGAATCCGAAAATGGAGGACAGGGATCGTTTTGTGCTGTCCAAGGGGCATACGGCTCCGGGCTTATATGCGGTATTGGCGAACCGCGGGTATTTTCCGGTGGAAGATTTGAAGACACTGCGCAAGATCGGCTCGTATTTGCAGGGACATCCCGATATGAAGCATATTCCGGGAGTGGATATGTCCAGCGGCTCTCTGGGACAGGGAATCTCGGCGGCGGTCGGAATGGCATTGAGCGCAAAAATGAGAGAAAAAGATTATCGTGTATATACATTGCTGGGAGACGGCGAAATCCAGGAAGGACAGGTCTGGGAAGCGGCTATGTTTGCCGGACACAGAAAACTGGATAACCTTGTAGTAATCGTGGATAATAATGGGTTGCAGATCGATGGAAAGATCGATGACGTATGTTCTCCCTATCCGATCGATGAAAAATTTGCGGCGTTTCAGTTTCATGTGATCAATGTGAATGCCCATGATTTTGATGATTTGAGAAAAGCCTTCCAGGAAGCCCGCGAGACGAAAGGGGTTCCTACGGCAATCATTGCCCATAGCACGAAAGGAAAAGGAGTCTCCTTTATGGAAAACCAGGCGTCATGGCATGGAACGGCTCCTAACGACGAACAGTATGCGGTGGCAATGGCGGATTTGGAAAGGATTGGTGAGAGTTTATGAGCGGAGAAAAGAAGAAAATAGCTACGAGGGAAAGTTATGGCAATGCGCTTGTGGAGCTTGGAGCGGAATATCCGAATCTGGTGGTGCTGGACGCGGATTTGGCGTCTGCTACGAAAACCGGAGTATTTAAAAAGGCTTACCCTGA
>Ga0137308_100352_pt1 | contig 82617 bp, 81 predicted proteins | sample Inofrocosms_June_FD_97181 | JGI IMG/M metagenome (GOLD analysis project Ga0137308, IMG submission 97181) | Mouse cecal microbial communities from Vienna, Austria - N-Acetylneuraminic and N-Acetylglucosamine D2O microcosms_June | ecosystem: Host-associated > Mammals > Digestive system > Large...
ACGCGTTAAAAGAAGAGAACAACGGCGTCTATACACAGAATAGCTGGAACAGCTTCCAGGCGGCGATTGCGTCGGCGCAGAAGGTTCTGACAGATGAGAATGCAACAGACACACATAAGGAGAAGCAAAAAGAGCTGCTGACACGTGCCCGGGAAGCCCTGGTTCTTGCTGATAGACAGAGCCAGTTATTTGAGGGATGGCCGCAGATTTATCCCGGCACCTATTCCGCTGGCGTGAGACTTGTGAACGCGACGACCGATCAGGATTCCATGGGAAATCCCGCCATGAACCAGACGGGAACCGTACGGGTGTCTCCACAGGGAGAGATGACCCTGGAACTGGATTTCCATTCCCTGCAGTTTGCGGGAATGACCGGATATCTGTATCAGCTGAAGAAAGTGGATATGAGTACAGTGGAATACAATCAGTATGGCTATCCGGATAAATATCAGGCGGCTGACGCACAGATTCTGGAAGAATACACGGATACTTACGACCTCTTTAATGATCCGTCTTCTGAGTATTATGACCAGAAGACGCAGGGCCGATGGTATCCCCAAAAATTATCTTTCCCGATCCAGCCGGGGGATAACATGGATTACGTAGAAGTCTACGTTCCGGTTATGGAGAGCATTGGAGAAGGCCAGGGAACGAAAGTGGCCAGACTTTCCATTGACTGGGAGAATTTAAAACAGGAAACAGGCATCGAACGGGACAACAGCGCCCTGGATGCTCTGCTGGCCCAAGTTGCAGGCATGTCCCTGGAGGGCATACCGGAAGAATACAAAAATGCTTTACACACCGCCTATCTTACAGCCCAGGATGTACGTGGCGACATGAACGCTTCACAGGCGGAAATAGATGCCCAGACAGCGGCGCTCCAGTCTGCCGTGGACGCAGCAGGAACCCAGGCACCGGTGGAACCGGCACCGACAGTGGATAAGACTGCTCTCTCCCAGGCCCTGGCCCAGGCAAGAGAACAGGCGGCGCAGACCAGTGTTTATACGGAAGAGTCCATTGCGGCCTTGAACGGAGTAATCACAGAAGCCCAGAAAGTATACGATGACGTCAATGCTCAGCAGGCGGATGTGAATGAGCAGGTGAGCGCATTAAATGCAGCCATTCAGGCACTGGTGGAGCAGCCCGGAGACGACCAGCCGGAGCAGCCCGGAGACGATCAGCCGGAACAGCCCGGAGACGACCAGCCGGAACAGCCCGGAGACGACCAGCCAGAGCAGCCTGGGGACGACCAGCCAGAACAGCCCGGGGATGACAAACCGGCTGTAACGAAACCAGCGGCGCCCTCCTCAGTGAAGGCGGCATCTGCAGCCTGTAACAAGATCAAGATAACATGGTCAGCAGTAAAAGGAGCAGACGGATACGAAGTATACCAGTACAACAGCGGTACAAAGAAATACAGCCGCGTCGGCACAGTGACAAAGACTTCCTATACCCGGACCGGCCTGAAAACAGGCACAAAATACACTTATAAAGTGCGGGCCTATAAAAACGCGGATAAGGAAAAACTCTACAGCTCATACAGCAAAGCAGCTTCCGCCAAACCGGCGCTCTCAAAAGCGGCAGGGGTGAAAGCGAAGAACAGTAAAGGGAAAAAGGCAGCAGTAAGCTGGAAGAAAGTATCCGGAGCAAGCGGTTATGAGGTATACCGTTCCACGAAGAAAAAGGCAGGATTTAAGAAGATAACAACCATAAAGAAAAACGGAACGGTGAAATACACCAATAAGAAGCTGAAAAAGGGAAAGACGTATTATTACAAAATAAAAGCATACCGCACAGTAAATGGTAAGAAAGTATACGCATCGTTCTCTAATACAGCGAAGGTGAAGATTAAGAAATAGCAGCAATGAGCTGACAGGCCTGTGCCTATATGACACAGGCTTGTTCGGCAGTTTGGAGGTTTGTATGAAGAAAATATCTCGGAGACTGGGGGCATTGGCACTGGCCGGGTCTTTCGCGGCAGCACTGGCGGGGGCCGGGGCAGCAGCTGTTCCCGCCTACGGGGCAGGCAGCACTGCCCTTCAGTCGGCGGTATCCCAGGTGGAGCAGATGGATGTGGGAGGATATACGGACCAGTCTGTGGCCCTTCTTCAAAAGGCGCTGGACTCCTCAGCCCAGGTGCTGCAAGATGAGAGCGCCGGCAGCCTGCGCATCAATAACCATGTCACCCTGCTGGACGCGGCGGCCCGGGCTCTGGTAAAGAAACCAGACGGTGATTCCCCTGTCTGCGGGAATTACACCATAGAAGGAATCCTGCGCCAGGCATCATCAGACAGCCCTTCCATGGGAAACGCGTCCATTATCAAGCCCATGGAAGTTGTGGTGGAGGAGGATGGGATTACCCTGCGGCTGGAATTTACTTATCTTACGGTGCCGGGGCTGGGCCAGGGATATCTTTCTGATTTGAGCTGGCTCCCTGGCTGGGAGGGAAAGCTCCAGGAGATGACACAAGACCAGTACCAGGCATTTCAGGGATGTACGGTGCAGGAGTACCATGAGGGAGTCTACGATTTGTTCAATGACCCGGACACGGGAACTGACGCCGCAATCAGAGGGAAGCTGTACCCAAAATATCTCACCATGCCGGTGGATTACCTTGACCCGGAAGTATGGGTGAGGGTGTATGTGCCTATTATGGAATCCATCAGCACCGGGGGAGGAACCCAGTATGCCCGTCTTCAGATGGACTGGGATACCCTTACCTGGACAGAGCCGGATAAAAGCGCCCTGCAGGAGGCTGCAGACCAGCTGGTTCAGCTGAAAGGGGCCATTGTGGCGGCAGATTATCCCCAGGAGATGACCCAGCTGCTGGATGCGGCTGCTGCTGCCGGAAAGGATGCCCTGAGCAGTACCTCGCTGGGCCAGTCCCAGACAGACGCCCTGGCACAGGCGCTGATTGCGGTGGGAAATCTGTTTGCCGATGCGGACAAACAATATCTCTATGATATGATTCAGCTGGCAAAGGGTTACACAGGCAGCGATTACACAGAAAGCTACACGGAGGATATGAAAAAGCGCATCCAGGCGGCCCAGGCGGTTTACAATGACGCGTCTGCCACACAGACCCAGGTCAATGAACAGTACGCCCTTCTTTTACAGGCGGTGAGCAATCCCCAGAAGAAGGAGCTGGCAGCGTCCCCCACACCGGCGCCTTCTGGGACACAAAAGCCGGATTCCACCCCCACGCCCCAAAAGCCGGAATCTCCCACAGGGACAAGTGAGGAGAAACTGGATAAAAACAATCTGAAAGACGGTATCTATGCCGTCACAGGAAAAATGGTGAAGATTGACAAAAGCACACTGTCTATGTCAAACGACGCCATTAACCATACCATTAAGCTGGCTGTGGAAAAAGGAAAATATAAGGTCACAATGGATTTTATGGGATTAAATATCAGCGGGCGCTATGGGTATTTAAGCGGATTGAAATATTTTAAACAGGGTTACACCTTAGACAGTTACGGAGCACCCCAGGGCACAGCCGGTGAAGTTACCGTGGATTCCTATCAGCTGGACGAAAGCGGCGGCCGGATTTCGGATACTTACGGGACGGATTACCCCAATCAGGTGACATTTCCCCTCATACCGGAGGCGGTGAAGGATGGCTATGTGCCTCTGCAGGTGTATGTGCCCATTATGGAGGCCATCTCTGCCGGGACGGGAACCCAGCCGGTATTCCTTTTCCTGGACTGGGATTCATTAGAGTCAGCCTTAGAGGATGATGAGCGCTTTCAGGAACAGGGGAACAGTAATCAGGGGGGCACCACAGGGACGGCAGGAGGCACCAGTCTGATAGGGGGGACCTCTCAGTTGAAAGGCGGTACCTCTTTCCTTACCCAAGGAACGGGGACAGCCAAATCTGCCATAACTGCTGCGAAAAGAACAGATACCGTGAAAAAGACAGGAACAAAGCTCTCGGCCAGGACAGCGCAGTCAGGCAGCACCCTGTCGGAGGAGGGATTGTCCAATAACGTGATGGAGGAAAACGCGGGGGCAGAAAACCAGGAGACAGACACGGCAGAGGAAGACCAGTCCTCTGGCAGTTCTCCCCGCCTTCCCAGCCCGGCGGCAATTCCCACGGTTATGAGTGTACTCATGGCAGCGGCAGGCGTTCTCTTCAAGCTGAAAACCAAGGGAGGCCTGTAGGATGAGGCAGACGAAGCGCACCGGGCCGGTATCTAAGATGACAGGCTGCCTGTGGGGAAAACGGCTGGCTGCGTTTCTGCTGGCGGCGCTGCTGGGATTTCTGCCGTTATCTGCGCTCTGGCAGGTACCGGTGCGGGCGGAGGCAGGGACGGTGTACAGCTGTACCATCAACCGGTGCTATGCCCACCCGGTTACGGGAGAGATTGAAGATTCCGGCGGCGAGGCTTCCTATGCCACCGGGCAGGGCATGGTGGAAGGAGCGGTGGCCGCCCAGGGGATCCTGGAGATTACAGACAGCGGTGCTTATTATCTCACTTTTCGCATCAGCCTGGTGGACTTTACCTCAGGCCACAGCTTTTCGGTGCAGAACACAGGGGATTTGGGATGGTCAGCGGTGACACCTTCTGTGACGGCCAACGGCACTGACAGCAATGGCACCACCTCTGACCTGTGTATCCAGGTGCCTGGCGAGAACTGTGTGGTGCGGGGCAGCATGTATGTGACCCCCATGGGGAGAGATGTGGTGTTCTACTTTTACCCCAATAACTTTACAGAGGGCAATACCACCGATATGACAGCCGCTATGGTAACAGAAAGCGCAGGAGAAAGCCAGGCCCAGGCAGCCCCGGCAGAGAAAGCCGTGCAGACAGGAAATGGCAGCAGCGGACAGGGACAGCCGGACAGCCAGGAGAATACAGGAGACGGGCAGGACAGCACAGAAGAAGCCGGGGAAAAAGAAAAGACAGCCGAAGAAACCGCGTCAAAGGAAACTGTGTCAAAAGAATCAGTATCAAAAGAAACGGGAACAGACGCTACAGGCCAGGGGGAAGCTTCCCAGTCAGGATCCTCCGATGAACAGCTGAGCAGCGCCCAGGGGCTGAGCCTGTCCACAGCCCCGGAGACGGCGGCGGAAGATAACGGGGGCAGCGCAGGGATTACCCTCTGGGGCCTGATGGCGGCAGTGACAATATCCATGACGGTATCCGGGCTGATTCTCATGGCCGCTGGGGCATTCATTGTTTATTATTTCCGAAAAAACTGGCGCCGCTGGGGCGGTTATGACGAGGAAGAGTATGAGGAATATGAGGAGGACGGGGAATAGCATGAGCAGACAGAGAAAGAACCATCTGCCACGGCGCTTGTCTGCAGGGCATCTGTCCAGGGAACGTTTGTCTGCAGGACACCTGTCCAGGAGACATTTGTCCATAGGGCTTCTGGCCGCTCTGCTCTTGTGTGCGGTCTGTACTCTCACCGGCTGTGTCAACCAGCATCCAGAAGGGGAAAATGCCGGGGCGGCAGTTTCGGGGGACAGTGTGGAGACTATGCTGGAAATCACGGACCCCCAGGAGAAGGCCGCGGTGAAAGCGGCCAAGGCCATGGTGCAGTCTATGGACACCCAGCCCAGGATTATCGCCACATCTCCCGCGGTGGCAGATATCTGCGGCCGGCTGGAACTGGATCTGGCTGGAGTATGCAGCAGCAGCGTGTCCACCATTCCCAAGCGCTATGAGGATGTGCCTGCGGTGGGGACTGCCATGAGCCCGGATATGGAGATCGTGGCTTCCTTAAATCCCAACTGGATCTTAAGCCCTGCGTCTCTGCAGACAGATTTGCAGCCCAAATACGAAGAAATTGATACCCAGTGGGCTTTTCTGAATCTGCGCAGCGTGCAGGGAATGTACCGTTCCATCCAGGAACTGGGGGAGATCTTCGGGCGGGAGCAGCAGGCCCGGGAGCTTGTGGATGAATTTACGGCATTCTATGAGGAATACAAGACGAAAAATGAGGGGGCAAAAAGTCCAAAAGTGCTGATTCTCATGGGGCTGCCCGGGAGCTATATCATAGCCACGGAAAAGTCTTATGTGGGAAATCTGGCGGCTCTGGCAGGGGGCAGGAATGTGTATGAGGGAAGTGGCCAGGAGTTTCTCACTGTAAATACAGAGGATATGAAGACAAAGGAGCCGGATATTATCCTGCGGGCCGCCCATGCCCTGCCGGATCAGGTGGTGGAGATGTTCAATGAAGACTTTAAGACCAATGATATCTGGAAGCATTTTGAGGCGGTGAAACAGGGGCGGGTTTATGACCTCACCTATGAGCTGTTCGGCATGAGCGCCACCTTCCGGTATCCGGAAGCGCTGGAAGAACTCCAGCCCATGCTGTACCCGGAGGACGCCGGGGATGTAGAGAAGGCCAAAGAGAGCAGCAGGAAAGCCAGGAAGGCTGCAGAAAAGTCCGGGGCTTCACAAAAAGGGGAGAAAAAGGAGGCGGCAGATGGAACAGCAGATGAACCAGATTAACATGGATGGGGTGCATAGAAAGAAGAAAAAAGCCCGTGCCGCGCTGTCTTTTGTGATTACGGCGGTACTGCTGGTCATACTGTTTTTCACAGCTGTGAATACAGGAAGCCTGCAGACGGGATTTGTCAAGCTGCTAATGGGGATGTTTGTGGAATATGATGCTGATGTTGCCACCATATGGGATCTGCGTTTTCCCAGGATTCTCATTTCCATGCTGGCAGGCGCGGGAATCGCCGTGTCCGGTGTGCTGTTTCAGGCAGTGTTGAAGAACCCTCTGGCAGACCCGGGGATTATCGGGATCTCCAGCGGAGCCGGTTTTGCGGCGGTGCTGATTACGGCTTTTGCCCCGGGATGGTACTTCTTTACACCCCTGGCGGCATTTGCGGGGGGCGCGGCGGCTTTTTTCCTGGTGTACTGCCTGTCCTGGAAAGGGGGATTGAGCCCCCTTCGCATTATCCTAACCGGCGTGGCCGTGGAAGCGCTGTTTTCCGGCCTTGCCAGTGCCTTTAACTCCATGTCTGGAGGGGACAGAACTGGGGCCGCGGCCATTGTGGAGGCCAATATTACCCAGAAGACATGGGAAGATGTGAGTGTTTTATTTCCTTATATTATAGCAGGGCTCTTTCTGGCAGTGCTTTTTATCGGGGAGTGTAATCTCCTCTCACTGGAGGACAAGACGGCCAGGAGTCTGGGGGTTAATGTGAATACCACCCGCATCTGTATTTCCCTGTCAGCTGTGCTGCTGGCAAGTATTTCCACAGCCATAGCGGGGGCTGTGAGCTTCCTGGGTTTGATCGTGCCCCATATAGGCAGAATCCTGGTGGGAAGCGACCATAAGGTCCTTGTGCCGTTCTCTGCCCTGGCGGGGGCGTTTACCTTCCTGTTGGCAGATACCATAGGAAGAACCATCGCGGCACCCAATGAAGTCAGCGCGGCGGTGATTATGAGCGTGGCAGGCGGCCCGTTCTTTATTCTTCTCCTGAGGAGGTCGAAGAAATATGCAGACTAAAACAACAAAGCCGGCCATGGAAGTGAAAGAACTGTTCTTCTCTTATGGAAGCAATAAGATCTTAAAGGGCGCTTCCCTGGAAATAGAGCGGGGGAAGATTACCACCATTATGGGGGCAAACGGATGCGGCAAATCCACACTGTTTTCTCTGATGACAAAGAACCTCACCCCCGGCAGGGGAAAGATTCTTCTAAACGGCAGAAACATCCGGGATATGCAGCTTTCTGAATTTGCCAGAAAAGTGTCTATTGTCCACCAGTACAATACCTCGTCAGATGATATTACTGTAGAGCGGCTGGTGGGATTTGGCAGGACACCTCACAGGAAACTCTTTTTGGGTTATGGGGAGGAAGATACCCGTCTCATCGAATGGGCCATGGAGGTCACCCATATTGACGGCTGCCGGGAGCGGGAGGTGTCCAGGCTGTCCGGGGGACAGAGGCAGCGGGTGTGGATTGCCATGGCCCTGGCGCAGAATACGAAGATTTTGTTTCTGGATGAGCCCACTACGTATCTGGATATCCGGTATCAAATTGACATATTGAAGCTGATACAAAAATTGAACCGGGAATACAACATTACCATTGTGATGGTGCTCCATGATATCAATCAGGCAATCCATTTCTCAGACCGGATTATCGGGCTCTGGGGCGGCAGGGTCATTGTGGATGGAGAACCCGGCCAGGTGATTTCCACAGAGAGCATTCAGAAGCTGTATGGAATCCAGCTGGAGGTGACTGAGATAGAGGGCAGGAAGTTTGTGTTGACAGTATAGGAGGCGTGATGAAGAAAAATCCTTTCAGATTTTTGTGGACTGCAGTAGGTTTTGTCAGTCTTGGAATCGGAGCCGTGGGGGCGGTCCTTCCCTTTCTCCCCACATTTCCGTTTCTGCTTTTGACAGTGTTCTGTTTTGCGAAAAGTTCCCAGCGTCTTCATACATGGTTTACGGGAACGAAATTATATAAGGAGAATCTGGAATCTTACGTGCAGAGCCGCTCTATGACGGCCAAGACAAAAGTGAGGATCATGGTTACAGTAACTCTGATTATGAGTTTTGGTTTTGCCATGATGGGCAGGGTCCCGGCTGCCAGGATGGTGCTGGCGGCTGTATGGCTGTTCCATGTGGTATATTTTGTGTTTGGAGTGAAGACGGTAAGAGCCGAAGTGCAAAGGGAGGCAGCATCAGATGATTAAGACAAGGCTGGTGAGGCTTTTGTCTCACGCAAAAAAGTATATCGTATTTCAGGTAATCTGGCAGTGGGCAGCGCTGATGTGCCAGGTGGTGATGATTTATTGTATAGCGGCTCTTCTGGAACATATTTTGTATGGAACCCTTACCTTCAGCCTTCTGCGGCGATATGCGCTGCTGTCTGCAGGGGCTGTGGTTATGCGTTTTGTCTGTGACAGGAGAGCCGTATATGCCTCTTATCAGGCAAGTGTGGATGTAAAGAGAATCCTCAGGGAGAAAATCTATGAGAAGCTCCTGCGGCTGGGCGCCTCTTATCGGGAAAGGGTTTCCACCTCAGAGGTGGTGCAGATGAGCGCGGAGGGTGTGGAGCAGCTGGAGACGTATTTCGGCAGATATCTGCCTCAGCTGTTTTACAGTATGCTGGCGCCCCTGACATTGTTTTTGATTCTTTCCTTTGCCGACTGGAGGGCCAGCCTGGTACTGCTGATGTGCGTGCCGTTGATTCCCATATCCATTGTGGCGGTGCAGAAGCTGGCCAAGAAGCTTTTGAATAAATACTGGGGAGTCTATACGCAGCTGGGGGACAGTTTCCTTGAGAACCTTCAGGGGCTGACCACATTGAAGATTTATCAGGCGGATGAAAAGAAAGCGCGGGAGATGGACGAGGAATCCCAGAGATTCCGCAGGATTACCATGAAAGTGCTCACTATGCAGTTAAACTCCACCAGTGTGATGGATATTATCGCCTATGGGGGAGCGGCAGTGGGGATGATCGTCACGCTGAGAGAATTCGCCCTGGGCCGGGTGGGATTTGGGGGTGCTCTGATGATTATTCTGCTGGCTTCGGAATTCTTTATTCCCCTGCGGCTTTTAGGGTCTTTTTTTCATATTGCCATGAATGGCATGGCTGCCAGCGATAAGATCTTTGCCCTGCTGGATCTGCCGGAGCCGGGGGCGGGGAAAGGGCGCATCACTTCTGATTCAGTGGAAATCTGTATGAGAGATGTGCGCTTTTCTTACGGGTCAGGCGCTCAGGAGGGAGCTTTCCCGGAGGATGGGAAGAGTGCCCGGGAGATTCTGAGGGGAATCCAGATGGAATTCGCGGCGGGCAGCTTCACCTCCCTTGTGGGGACTTCCGGATGTGGAAAAAGCACTGTGGCGGGGATTCTCATGGGGAGAAACCGGGGATATGGGGGGAGTGTCCGGATTGGAGGACAGGAGGTATCTTCCATTGCGGGGGACAGCCTGATGGACCATATTACCCTGGTCACCCACAACAGTTACCTGTTTAAAGGCACAGTGGAAGAAAACCTGCGCCTGGGAAAACCTGACGCCTCAAGAGAAGAAATGGAAGAAGCACTGGAAAAGGTAAACCTGCTGGGGTTCCTGAAAGAACAGCAGGGGCTGGATACCATGCTTCAGGAAAGGGGAAGCAATTTCTCCGGAGGCCAGTGCCAGAGGCTTGCCATTGCCCGTGCTCTGCTCCATGACTCAGAAGTTTATATTTTTGATGAGGCGGCTTCTAATATTGACATGGAGAGCGAAGAAATGATCATGGAGGTGATTCATCAGCTGGCCAGGACAAAGACGGTGCTGCTGATCTCCCACAGGCTTGCCAATGTAACGGCGTCTGACAGAATCTATATGATGAAAGACGGACGTGTGGTGCAGCGGGGAACCCATGAGGAGCTGATGAGGGCAGGGGGAGCTTATCGAAAGCTGTATCAGTATCAGAATGAACTGGAGCAATATTCATGTCCGGATACAAAGACCAGGACAGACAGGAGGGCGGCGGCGCAATGACAGACACAGAAAAGAGGGATATTGGAAAGAGAGACACTCAAAAGAGAGCGGCAGGACAGAGGGACTCAGGAAAGAAAATCACAGGAAGCGCCCGGGCCAGGCGCAGCGGTATTCAGATTATGGGACGGCTCATAGGTCTGGTGAGATCCCTGCTTCCGGTTATGTTCATGGCTGTTCTTTTGGGGATTCTGGGATATCTGTGCGCGATTTTTCTTACGATTATTGCCGGTTATGAATTGATACATGAACTGCTGGTTCTGGCAGGTATGGACATTGCGGCAGAAGCCGGCATTCTTTTCGGGGCAGCAAAACCGGGCAGTATCTTTGTTCTGCTGGTAGTTCTTGCTGTACTGCGGGGGATTCTCCATTACGGAGAGCAGTACTGCAATCACTTTATCGCGTTTAAGCTGCTGGCCATTATCCGCCACAGGGTATTTGCAGTGCTTCGCAGGCTGTGTCCGGCCAAACTGGAAACACAGGATAAGGGAAACTTAATCTCCATTCTCACATCGGATATTGAGCTTCTGGAAGTGTTCTATGCCCACACCATTTCCCCCATTGCCATAGCTGCCCTGGTATCCCTGATTATGGTGTTGTTTACAGGGCATTTCTCCCTGTGGGCAGGGGCACTGGCGGCGGCAGGCTACCTGGCCGTGGGGGTAGTGCTGCCCCTTGTCTATGGAGGACAGGGCGCGGCCAGGGGGATGGAATTTCGGACTGCTTTTGGGGAGCTGAACAGTTTTATTCTGGATTCTCTCAGGGGTCTGGATGAGACCATTCAGTATCAAAACGGGGAAGAACGCCTGGGGAAGATCAAAAGCCGTTCCCAGGACCTGGGTGATATGCAAAAAGACCTGAACCGCCTGGAGGCTTCCCAGAAGTCTGTTACCAACCTGGTGATTCTGCTGTTTTCTTTTGGAATGCTTTTTCTCATGACTGGGCTTTACCTGCGGGAAAGTGTGGACTTTCAGGCCGTACTGATTTCTGTGACTGCCATGATGGGTTCCTTTGGGCCTGTGGTGGCTCTGGCAGGGCTTTCCAATAATTTGAATCAGACACTGGCAAGCGCGGAGAGGGTGCTGTCCCTTCTGGAAGAAAAGCCCCAGGTGGAGGAAATATCCCAAAAAGAGCCGGTTGTCTTTCACGGAGCGTCTGCGGAACATGTGAGCTTCTCTTACCAGGAAGAACAGATTTTAAAGGATTATTCCCTCCAGATACAAAAAAACCAGGTGGTGGGGATTCACGGGGCAAGCGGCTCCGGAAAATCCACGCTTTTAAAACTTTTCATGCGGTTCTGGGATGTGCAGGAGGGACGGGTGGCAGTATCACAAAAGGATGTGAAACAGATCAATACCGGGAATCTGAGGGAGATGCAGTCCTATGTGACCCAGGAGACCTATCTGTTTCACGATTCTATTGCCAATAACATCGCCGTTGGAAAGCCGGGAGCGGGACAAGAGGAGATTGCACAGGCGGCGAAGAAAGCTTCTATCCATGATTTTATCATGACACTGCCCCATGGATACCATACTCAGGTGGGGGAGCTGGGAGATACCCTGTCCGGAGGGGAGAAGCAGCGCATCGGCATAGCCAGGGCATTTCTTCACGACGCGCCGTTTCTCCTCCTGGATGAGCCCACCAGCAATCTGGATTCGCTGAATGAGGGGATTATATTGAAATCTCTGAAAGAGTCCTGTGACCGCAGGACAGTGGTATTGGTATCACACAGGACATCAACCATGAGTCTGGCAGATGTTGTGTGTGAAATGGATGGGAGAAGAATTTCCTGAATCTGTGGTATCGGAGCGATAGACAGGGTGTGTTGCTTTTCCTCAATTAACTGTTTAAGTCGGTTCTTTACTTTCATGCTAATGATATATATTATATTAGCATGAAAGTAAAGAAACAATATTATTTGACCACATGCCTTTAATAGGTTTCAGAAGATTTTCTGAACGCTTTAGTGACTGGACGACCCCGCCCCACCCAGGGTCATCTACAGCATTTAAAAATTCCTGCGCAACCTCCAGGTTCGGAATAAAAACCTCCTCCCGCCTTTTATCAAAGGTCAAATATCCCAGATGAACCAGTAAAGTAAATACATCGTCTTCGTTTTAAATGTGGTCATATCATTCTGGAACTTTCGTGTATTAATCTGACAGCGGCCATTTCCGATCATTTTAACCACAGACTCCTTCAGCCCATCAAAATTGATATCAATGTACACTTTCAGAGCTTCATAAGTTTCAGTTTTGGTCCAGCAGCTCTGATGTTAATGGCAGAATGTTCCCCGTATTTCTTTATGGGAAGGATTCCGGTCATGTAAGCCAGCCTCACGTATTGGGCGCCTTTGAAAAGCCCCCGCAGAAAATCCAGATAGTCTTTTTGTATACGAACACATTCTTTTGCCATTCGTAATACACAGTCCCATTCATCAATGATAAAAATAAACCCGGTTCCTGTCTGGCAGAATATCTTATCCAGAGCGGTTTTCAGCCGGGTATCTGGGGCGAAACCATCACAGCCGGAGAATTCCCGGGCAATTCTTCCAAAACTGCCCGCTCCATCTCAGCGATAAAGGTATCAAGGTCCCGTTTCGTTTCCAAAAACCTTTGTACGTCCAGACGGATGACACAGTGGCGGTTTAAATGTGTCTGGTAATCAGCGGTTTTTTCTATCTCAAATCCGGCGAACAGGCCGTCTGAGCAGCATCCTTTGCTGTAATAAGCGGTAAGCATATCGGCGGCCATAGACTTTCCGAAACGCCGTGCCTGCTGACGCACATATAACAATTGCCTGTGTCAATTCTGCTGTTGGTGACAGTGATCAGTTCAGTTTTGTCAATATAGATTTCTGAGCGCAGAGCCTTTTGAAAGGCGGTATTTCCAGGATTCACGTAAATACCCATAAATTTCACTCATCCTTTCGGAATATGTTTTTTGCGTATCATGTGGGCCGCACACGCCCAAATAAGACGCAGGCGCCGCAAAGAGGCCGGCCGTTCCTGGCGCAGCAGCCATTTATCAGAGCTCACCGGAGATACTGCCCAAAAGTTCCCATGCGGCGTCCCGTTCCCGTCTCTGCTCCTGGGTCAGGTAGTCATAGGGGCTCAGCATAGGGTGCTGTCTTGCCCCGTCATCCCGTGCAGGGCCGTAATGCCAGTTATAGAAAGTATAGAAGCGCAGCCAGCGCATATGATCCAGTCTGCGGTACATATCCTGCACAGCGGGATTCTTCTTGGCTTCACAATATTTCTGATACGCCTTTTCTGCCATATCGGCGTTAAATTCGGTGATGTCCTCGTCTTCCAGCAGAATGCGGATTTTCATCAGGAGATGGTCAGCGGCGGCTATTTTGGACTCCCGGTGGAAATCATCCAGCTCGTCCCAGCTGAGGGTAGGGTATGAGACGGACCTGCGGAATATCTCATTGATGGTAACAGCCGCCTGATTCAGGGAGGTCCGCATGATCTGATCCGGGGTGTAGATGTCTTCATTTGTCCCGAAATAAGACACTCCGGGGGCTTTCCGGTTGCTGTGCAGGTCGATATGTCCCTGTATTTTATAATATTTATCCAGCCGCCAGAATATACTCCAGCCTTTGGGCTCATCGTCATCACAGATGATAATACGGTCCGCCTGCTCCAGAATTTCATGGTATCCTTCCCAGTTTCCCTCGTGGAAAATCAGAGAATCGGTGTTCTCAGAATGTTCATCAATGGAAAACATTTTATGGAGACAGCGGTGCATGGCGAGGAAACCGGTGGAGTCTCCGAAGATATGGTACGCCACATGCTGTTCAACGGAGATTACATTTGTCAATATTGCCCGTTCCAGGATGCATCGTCCGTAATTCCCGAATCCGATAATCGCAATGGTGTTTTCGTGGCTGCACAGGGGTTTGGAACGCCAATACTGCCTGGCACAGCAGTCATAGCTGTGAAAAAATTTGATATTTCCCGAGAGATGATCCTGCCCGTTGGTGGTTCTGGCATAGACTTCCACCGGAAGTTTATGAATATCCACGGCGCGGATATTCACGCCGATATCATTTTCTTTCATAAAAAAAATCTTACATTTGGTGCCCATGTTCTTCTTGTGGGCCACAATTCTGGCAGGAGAAGCGCTGATAAACAGACAGGGATAGTCGGGAAACTCCATCTGGCTGGCTGTCCGTTCGCCGTAAATGATAACGGTGTCCGGGTCTTCTCTGTAGATGTTTTCGGCTAAAGTATTGGATTCCACACTGTAATCAGCAAAATAGTACCAGTTTTTCTTCCTCTGAAAGCTGAGCAGAAGGAGGGGAAGGCCCTCACTGGCGGCAAAAGACATAACGGCGCCCAGCAATGTGACGATGATCCCTGCGGACAGCAGAAGGAACACAACGCCTACTGCATGGCCCAGAGGGGTTACCGGAGTCACGTCGCCATAGCCTACCGTGGTCAGTGTGACCAGCGAATACCAGAACGCATCGCTGAAGGTGCGTATGGTTGCGCGGCTGGCTGTGTGTTCGGAGAGATAAAGGAGGGTCAGCAGTACCAGATAAAGAGCCAGCAGGCCTATGGTCATATACAGATAGCTTTTATTCCTTCGCTTCATAGAACATTCTCTCCTTTGCCGGTTGAAAGTATTTTAAAAAAGTATAATAAATGCGGAAAAGAAAGTCAATGAATTAGCATTTGTTTTCTTTTTTATTTAATTGTATAATAAGTGTTATTAAGAAAATTTTTTCCAATCTCTGGCTGTGGAACACGTGTTTTAAGAAAAGATGGCAAAAGAGCGGATTGAAAATTTTATACCGGAAATATTTTATAAGAGGGTGACACATTGGAAGCGTTTGAGGTGCAGGTGTCTGTGATGGAACTGCCGGGGCACACAGAAGGTTCCATCGGGCTTGATGTGGAGGTAAGGAAATGAAAGAAAACCAATCAAAAATCAGGAAAAATCCCAAAAGACAGGAATTAGATAAGAAAGACTGCTGGCGTCTGGAGGACTTATATGCCACCGACCTGGCATGGGAGCAGGATGCATTGAAAGTTAAAGAACAGCTTGACGGTTTTTCGGCATATCAGGGGACATTGGGCGTATCGGCAGAAAATCTGCTGGCCGTGCTGAGGGCCCAGGACGCCTTGATGCTGCAGATGGAGCGGCTGTATGTGTACGCCAGCCAGAAATGGCATCAGGACATGGGAAATGCCAATTATCAGAATATGTCAGACCGGGCCCAGGCGCTGATGACCCAGGTGGAGGACAGCGCATCCTATGTGGAGCCGGAACTGCTTGAGATTCCCGGGGAAAAGATGGAGCAGTTTCTGCGGGAGGAACCAGAACTTGCTGTATACAAAAGATTTATAGAAGAAAAGCTCAGGAAGAAAGACCATATTCTCACAAAGGAGCTGGAGGGCGTTCTGGCAAAAGCGGGAGAACTGGGCCAATCACCCCAGACCATTTTTTCTATGTTCAACAACGCAGACCTGAAGTTCGGAACTATCCGGGATGAAAACGGCACAGAGCAGGAGTTGACCCACGGCAGGTATGTACAGTTTCTGGAGAGCCGGGACCGCCAGGTGAGACAGGAGGCGTTTTTTACACTCTACAAGGCATACGATGCATTTCGTAATACACTGGCAGCCACCTTTTTGGCCAGTGTAAAAAAAGAGCTGTTCTTCGCACGGATGCGCAATTACGGTTCTTCCAGGGAAGCGGCGCTGGACGGGGCCCATATCCCTGTATCCGTATACGACCAGCTCATCCAAACGGTACACAGCCATCTGCCCGCCATGTACCGTTACGTACAGCTTCGCAGGAGAGCGCTGGGAGTTCAGAGGCTTCATATGTATGACTTATACGTGCCCCTGGCCGAAAGTCCCGGGCGCACCTATACCTTTGACCAGGCAAAAGAGCTGGTGAAAAAGGGACTGGCGCCTCTGGGGGAAGACTACATCCGTCTGCTGGAAGAGGGATTCTCCAACGGATGGATCGATGTGTATGAAAATCAGGGAAAAAGAAGCGGCGCTTATTCCTGGGGTGCCTATGGGACCCATCCCTATGTACTCATGAACTACAACGGAACCCTGAACCATGTATTTACTCTCGCCCACGAGATGGGCCATGCCCTGCACAGCTATTACTCCGATGAAAAACAGCCCTACTGTTATGCGGGATACCGGATTTTCGTGGCAGAGGTGGCATCCACATGCAACGAGGCTCTGCTGATTCATTATCTGCTAAAGCAGGCAGAAGACGAGAAGGAAAAGGCGTATCTGATCAATTATTTCCTGGATCAGTTCAAGGGAACCTTGTTCAGGCAGACTATGTTCGCGGAATTTGAAAAAACAGTGCACCAGATGGTACAAGACGGGGAAGGGCTCACGGCAGATAATCTCTGCTGGACTTATTACGAGCTCAATGAGGAGTATTATGGTACAGATATGGAAATAGACAGGGAAATTGAGATGGAGTGGGCTAGAATTCCCCATTTCTATACCCCGTTTTATGTGTATCAGTACGCCACAGGATTCTCAGCAGCCATTGCCATCAGCAGCAGGATACTGGCGGGCGAGCCGGGCATTGTGGAGAAATACAAAGAATTTTTAAGCGGCGGCAGTTCCATGGACTGTATTGATCTTTTGAAAATCTGCGGTGTGGACATGACTGTAAGCGGACCGGTGGAAAATGCACTGCAGGTGTTTGAAGAATATCTGGGGGAATTGGAACGGATTGTGGAGTCGTGCGGATAACTGGGGGGATAGATTTGTGCCAAAAGGTGATGATGTGGAAGAAGTGAGGAAAGTATGGATTTGAAACGGCAGGTATACGAGAGGATGCTATCATGGAAAAGACAGGCCGGGCATTCTACATTGGAGGTCTCAGGGGCACGCCAGGTGGGAAAGACATATATTGTCAATCAGTTTGCGGACAGGGAGTATAAGCATAAAGTTTATGTCAACCTTTTGGATTTTTCCGGAGAGCTGTTTATTGAACGGTATCATGACCTGCGCCGGGAAATGAAAAATGGGCTGTTCTGCGAGAATCCCGTTCATGAACTGCTCAAAAGACACCAGCCTGATTTTGTAGATTCTCCGGACACTGTTGTTATCATTGACGAGATACAGGAGTCAGCGGCAATTTATAACAGGGTCCGTGAATTTACCCGCAGTCTGAGCAGTGATTTTATTATTACAGGGAGTTATCTGGGCAGGATTTTGGATAGAGAATTCAAGTATTCTGCAGGTGATCTGGAATCTATAGAGATTCATACGCTGAATTTTGAAGAGTTTCTCATGGCTATGAACCAGTATTCGTTATATAAGGAAATGGATTTGTTTGGGGGCAGCAATGCTGCTGTATATGAAAAATTAAGTGAATTATACCATGTATATACAGTCATTGGCGGCTATCCGGCAGTTGTACTGCAATATTTGGAAACGGGATGCGTGGATGACTGTCAGAATGTACTGTTCAAAATTATAAAACTCTTTATTCAGGAAAGCAAACGATACTTTGAAGATATTCTGGAGGATGAAATGTATGACAACATTTTTTCATGTGTGGCCCGCGTCCTGGTAAAAGAAAAGAAAGGCCTGGATAAAGACAGTTTGAGCGAGGAACTTCAGAATATTGTTGTAAAAGATTATTCCAGTAATATAAGTAAGGCTTCCGTTAACCGGGCCCTGGACTGGCTGTACAGTTCAGGAGTTCTGGGTTATGCAGGGAAAATACCAGAGTGCAGAATTTTGGATTTTAAAGCTAAGGCCAGATGTTATTTTATGGATGTGGGTCTTACGTATTATTTTCTGACACATATTGGATGCGGGGACAGTGACGTCGCTGGTATTGTCAATGAGAATTTTGTATATCTGGATTTGAAGCGCAGAATGGAACATCCTAGCCAGATTGCCTTAGAAACGCCGGCATTTGCAACATTGGGAAAGGGGGAGCTGGATTTTTTTGTAAAAACTATTAAGGAACAGAAAGTGTATGCCATAGAGGTGAAGGCGGGAAAGAAAAACAGTAAAACAGTGCAGGACGTTCTTGGGCGGAAAAAGGCAGATTATATATTATTCGCAAAAGGGAATACCTGTGGAGGGAAGGCGGATAATATTTATACCATTCCTGTTTATGGGATTGGTAAATTTGAATTTTAAATTTTTGTTTTTGAATTGTTTTGTGTGTGGGAGCTGAGAAAAGGCATTCCTTTTTCTCAGCTTTCCGCTCGAATACATTGTATAGTTCCTGCATGCATTAAGCTGTAGAAAATCCTTATTTGGGCTTTTCTGTTTTCAAATCATCAAATAGGGTCACTGCGTTTTTCCAAAAACTATATAAGTACGCAATTAAACACATCATGCAAAGTACTGCGGTTATTATAATGGCAGGCCATATTTTATCAGCTGTTACTGTTCCTTTATAATAGCCAATAATATCAGTTGCCTGATTAACCGCCAAACCGACAATGAAAGCGAGCAGAAAACCACTCCACATTAATGATTTCAAGTCCTCAATTTTCTGACGGTTTACTTCTTTCTTTATCTCAATATCAGCTTCTTGGATCAGTGTCTGTTTGTACTCTTCTTTAATTTCTTCGATAATTTTCTTTTTCTTATTTTCTCTAAATAAAGCACGAAATTCGTCGCGGTCGTCGCTTGGTGCTTCTTGAATAATTAACTCTTTTTTATCTTTCATTAGAGCATCAAGTACTTTATCTAATTCACTCATAATTAAGCCAGTATTTTATCCCATAAAGCATCTAAATAACTATCATCAAAATTGGCTCCCCGGAATCCGCCGTTTTCATTTTGATAGTGTGCATTTTCTTTGTTTTCATATAATTTTTCCGATGAAGGAACGCATTCTAATTCTTCAAAAACAAACTGCGCAATTGTGTATCCTGTATGAATCCGTATTGGATAGTCAGTTGCGTTAAACAGGCCAATACGCAAATGGCCTGTGTAGGTTGAATTACAATGCTGTCCGCTGACAATCAATCCCAGCCTTATGTATCTTGTTTTGGGACGAAGATGTGCGGTAAGGTTATTTGGCAGTTTTAGGTTTTCACCTAAGGAAACAAGCAGATATTCTTTGGGTGAAATCGTGTAACCTTTTTCAGAGATATCAATATGCTGATAGATACCGTCAATATCATCCTGTCTTGAAATGTCGAGACAGCGTATTTCTTTTTTCATAATAGTGATTTCTTTGCCAATAGTAACGTCGTAAGATTCACTTTGCAGATTTTCTTCGGCAAAAGGAGTAATAAGTTCACTGGATTCTGCCAGTTCTCTTATTCTCTTATCTGTAAGAATCATAATTCACACCTCCCTGGCAGTATCTATGCTAAATTTTAAATGTTTTATTAAAACATGATAATGCAAATTTACAATTTATTATAGCACGAGATTCTAAAAAAGTAAATAGATAAAAACAATTTGTTTACACGTCCTATATAAATATAAGCGAAAGTTGCAAATTCTCCTTGACGAATGAATGGAAAGTATGTATGATTTTACCATAGTATATCCAGGAGGCAGGAGCAATGAGAGAATTTCATGTGACAGGCATGTGCGATCCCAGACAGGGGGAATGGACATACCCGCGCTCAGCCAGTGGATCTATGAGTATACCGGAGGCTATCTGTACATGGTATCCCGAATCTGGAAGATTCTCCATGAGCGGATTGCCAAAACGGCAGATTTTCCAGAAAAAAGATGCCTGGACAAGGGAAGGCGTGATAGAGGCAGTCCGTCTGTTTTTAAAAGAGCCGAATACGCTTTTTGACGATATGGTGAAGAAGCTGTGCGACTATCCGGAAATGAAGAACATGCTGCACGTCATTTTATTCCAGGGAGTCCGGTATTCCTTTGAGGTAGACAATCCAAATATTAATATTGGAGTTATGTTTGGCTTCGTGAAAGAAAGTAAGAATGCAGTAGTGATTGCAAACAGGCTCTTTGAGACAAAACTTTATAATCTGTTTCTCTCCCAGGCGGAATTAGAAGGCAGTCAGTCAGGTGATTTGATGAATGCCCGGAATCAGTTTGGTGTACATGGAATGCTTCAAATGCGGCTTGTGATGGAGAAGTTTTATGAGTATTTTGAAGAAATTTTTGGGTCTTGTGATGATAAATTTATAGAGCAGGAAGGAAGACGTATATTTTTGATGTATCTGAGACCGATTATCAACGGTTCGGGAAATTATTACATTGAGGCACAGACTCGCGATCGTATGCGGACAGATGTTATCGTTGATTACAAAGGCCAGCGTTTTGTAATCGAGATGAAATTGTGGAGAGGGAATGCTTATAATGAGCGTGGGGAAAAACAGTTATTTGAATATTTGGATTTTTATAAAAAGGACACAGGATATCTTTTGAGCTTTAATTTCAATAAGAAGAAAAAGACTGGAATAAAAGATATGTTTCTAAATGGAAAGAAAATTGTGGAAGTTGTGGTTTGATAAAAGAATGGAGTTATGTGGAGGCGTTAAAGGGTGTGGATTTAGATTACCAGTCTCAGAAGAGTTTGTATGAAAAGATGGGGGAATTGAAAAAGGACGGGGCATCCTTTTTGTTTATCGGGAAAGAGTTTGAGGAGCTGAGAACAATCAGCGACAGAAGGTGCGTGAATAAACTGCCTTGTCAAACTCCCGAAAATCTTCTATACTATATACATGGAAAATATAATCAATCAATGGGAAATGTTAAAAGAGAAACTCATTTATCTAGGCTACTGGGATAAGATTCAGAACCATCTGTCCACAATCCTCATGATCATTCTGCTGGGAGTTCTGTTCTTTGCCCTGATGAACTGCTTTCTGGGCCACCAGCTCATGCGTCTTTGGATGACTGTGATCGGGCTTGCCATCGGCGGAGCTTTCGGCGGGTACATGGGCCTGCGGCATTTTTATGACAAAAACGCCATCTTTTTGTCCGCCACAGTATGCGCCTTCGCCGTGGCCATGGCGGCAGCGCTGGTATACCGGGTGGGGCTGGTGGTATTGTGCGGCGGAGTGGTTTTCGCCACGATGGAGCTGCTGTTCCCTGTGGCTTCCATGAGTGTACATATGGGATTTGTGGCCCTGGGAATTGTGGTGGGAATCGCGTCCTTTGAGCATGAGACCATAGTAGTCACTTGGGTTACCGCTATCTGCGGAGGGCTGGCTGCCGCCAAAGCAGGGCTTTTGCTGGTAAAATTCCAGTCCACCATTGCGGCTGTTATCATAGGCGCGCTGTTTGCGGCTTTAGGGGTTAAGTATCAGTATTCCCAGATACGCAAACACCCTCCAGGGTCACGAAAGAGGGGCAGAAAGAAGGTGGAGGTGAGGCATGGGCGTGATTCAAAATGACAGAGAATTGGAATTTGCCATTTTCTGTATAGAAAATATAGCAATCCGGCTGGGCATATCCGGCGATAAAGTTTATGACGCACTGACCATACAGAGCGATGTACTGAATGAATATATTGTGCCCTGTTATGACATCCTTCACACCCAGGATAAAAATTATATCGTGAACGATATCATGGAAGTGATGTGTGGAAAGGGTGTGGTTCTATGATGGTTTATCATGGGTCTTATAAAGAGATTCCATGTCCGGATATTGTGCATTCCCGGGTGAACGTAGACTTCGGGCGCGGTTTTTATACCACACCGTTTCTGGAACAGGCACAGACGTGGTGCAGAAAATTTAAAAAGGAAAGAAAAGCGGCAGTGGTATCGGTATATCATTTGAACGAACAGATGCTGGAAGAATACAGTGTTCTGAGGTTTGATTCATATTCGGAGGAATGGCTGGATTTTATATTGAAGTGCCGGCGTGGAGAGGATAAATCTGATTATGAAGTTGTGATGGGCGGCATTGCTAATGCTTTCCGGTCACAAAGCATCATCAACCGCTGTCTGCGATTCGAAAGGAGTGAACCAGTGTGAACGCCAACCCAATATTACTGCAGATGAAATACGCCCGTGTAGTCAATCTTTTTGCAAAGGAATCGGGAATGTCACTGGACGAGGCCCTTGCCTTTTTCTATCATTCTAATCTATATCAGCTTGTGAGAGAAGGCATATCCGATATGCACTGTATGAGTGACCTGTATTTGGTGGAAGATCTGCAGGAAGAGTATAAGAGATCAAAATGAAAAGTAAAATGTAGTAAGGAAACAAGAAGTTATGGGAGTTACCATCCGGCAAATTGCACAGGAGGCGGGGGTGTCCCGGGGCACGGTGGACCGTGTGCTGAACAACCGTGGGAGAGTCCGCCCGGAAGTAGATAAAAAAGTGAGAGAGATTGCCAGGGAGCTGGGCTATCGACCCAATCTGCTGGGCCGCGCCCTGGGAATGAGTAGAAATGACATTAAAATCGGTGTGATCATTCAGGCGTCAGAGACTTCATTTATTAAGGCGGTACTGACTGGGATTCAGACAGCGGCATCGGAAGTGGAAAATTCCGGTGGGACCGTATTGGTGGAGAAGATCCCGGGAATCGACGCGGATAAGGTGCTGGGCGCAATGGAGCATATGCGGGAACAGGGAATCCATGCCATTGCGCTGATGCCTGTGGAGGATCAGAGAATCCGTGAGAAAGTCAATCAATTTGTGGAAGAATACCAGATCCCAATTGTGACTTTTAACGGGGACCTTGAGGCGGCAAAGCGGCTGTGCTTCGTGGGCGAGAACGCGTATTTAAGCGGGAAAACGGCGGCGGGGCTGATGGGAGAATTTTTCCGGGAAAACGGCAGCACCATTGCCATGATCTCCGGCTTTGCCTCCAACAGTTCCCTGAGCCGGAGAATCAGCGGGTTCCGGGAAGTGATAGAACAGCAGTATCCGAAGATTCATCTGCTGGACACCGTATACTGTCAGGAAGACGAAGAACAGGCAGAGCGTCTGACAGAGCAGATTTTAAAGGAGCATCCGGAAGCAGGCGGAATCTATATGACGTGCTTTGGAGAAAACGGCGTGTGCAGGGCTTTAAAGAAGCAGGGGAGAGAACAGGAGATCGTTCTGGTGGCCAGCGACCTCACAGGTAATAATTATGAACTGTTAGAGGAGGGGCTCATCAATCTGATTGTGGGGCAGGAGGATGTGGTCCAGGGGTATGAACCGGTGATGATTTTGTACCGTCTGTTATTCAACGGCGAAAAGCCCAAAGAGGAATACCAATATACGGATATTGTGATCAAGACCAAGTACAATGTATAAGATGCGGATAAATGCACAAAAAATTTCCATGATTTTTGTTGCTTATTGCTATTGTGTGCCCGGGCACATTCTAGTATAATAAAGACACTTACATAATGGAAAGAATAATTTGGGAAAAACAAAATAATTAAAAAAGAAAGGAACTGGAAAAAATGAAAATCGGATTTAATGAGGCAACAGCTTTAAGATGTGAAGGACAGTCACTGATGGCAGACCTGGAAATGTGTGAAAAATACGGATTTGACTATTTTGAAATCCGTTACGACTGCATCGCAAAATACATTCAGGAAGGCCACACCCTGGAAGAACTGGGCGAATGGTTCAAGAACCACAACATCAAACCATGGGCTTACAACACTCTTGAATTCTTCAATCAGCTGGATCCCTTCCAGACACTGGCTATGGACTGGCATCTGGACTGGATCAAGAAAGTCTGCGAAGCAATCGGCATGAAAATGCTCATCGCAGTGCCTTCCTTCAATGTAGGACTGGACAAGAGCGTGGAAGAAATCAAGAAAGAAGCAGCAGAAAGACTGCGCTATATCGCTGAGAAAATGGGTCCGGATATCCGTGTATCTCTGGAATTCTGCGGTGTGCCCACCTGCTCCATCAACCAGTTCCAGACTGCATACGATGTAGTACAGGAAGTAGACCTGCCCAACGTAGGTGTGACACTGGATACTTTCCATTTCCATGAAATGGGCTCCAGCCTGCACGCACTGCAGAAAGCAGATCCGAAGAAAATCTTCGTATATCACTTAAATGACTGCGAAGACCTGCCCATCGGTTCCTGCGGCGATGACAAACGTCTGTGGCCGGAAGAAGGTGTGGTAAATCATGCCGGAATCGCAGCAGCACTGAACAAGATCGGCTTCGACGGTGTATGCACCATCGAAGAATTCCGTCCGGAATACTACGCAATGAACCACGAAGAAAACATTAAGAAAGCAGCAGAAGTGACAAAAGCTTTTGTTGCAAAGTATTTTAATAAATAGGCTGCAGAACGCAGACAGCCGGTGCCATGAGAGGACTACTCTGGTACTGGCTGTTTTTTGATGTCCTATAAACGCTAAACACCTCTTGCCGCCGGCAGCGGGGTATGCTATTATAGTTTAACAACAGCACCATAGATAAGGCGGCTGAATAAAGGATTTGTACAATCTTCTATATCTATAGCAGCCAGGGGACATTGACCATGACTGCAATCTGTGTTAGTATATCTATAACAGCTATGGAGCATGTCTTACAATTCATTTATGGTTTTCATTACAAAAGAAGAATATGTTCCCGGCGGGTTCCAGGGGTATTTTTATGAGGGCTTTTTGAGAACATTTCGTGGATCAGGGGATATGGCAGTATGGTAATAGAGATTGATTTTAACAGTGACGAAGCGATTTATATGCAGGTACGCAATCAGATTATAATTGGAATTGCCACATCTAGGCTTCAGGAGGGGGATGTGCTTCCCTCCGTGAGGCAGATGGCCAATCAGATCGGCATCAATATGCACACAGTGAACAAAGCCTATTCTGTATTGCGCCAGGAGGGACTGGTGACCATTGACCGGAGAAAAGGCGCTGTGGTGGCTATTGATGCAGACCGGCTCCAGACATTGGCTGAGCTGAAAGAGCAGCTGTTGATTCTGCTGGCAAAAAGCTCTTGTAAATATATAACCAGGGAGGAAATTCATCAGCTGATTGATGAAATTTATGAGGAGTATTGTCTGTGACTCTAAAAAAGTCACATTGCAATAATTTCAAATATGTTCGAGGAGGACAGTATGCAGGAAAATTATACAAGACAGGGGCAGGAAGCTATAAAGATTGCTGAGCAGACTGCCAAACGATATAAACATAACTATGTGGGAACGGAGCATCTTCTCATGGGGCTGCTGAAGCAGAAAGACGGGACAGCGGGAGCTGTGCTGGCGGAATTTCATGTGGAAGAGGAGCGGCTGGCGGGGCTGATTGATAAGTTGATTGCCCCGCCGGCAGACGTTTTGACAGAGGGTCCCCGGGGCTATACCCCCCGTGCAGAGAGGGTTCTGGAGGCGGGGATTCAGGAAGCTGCCAACCTTGGCGGCGACCAGGCGGGAACGGAGCATCTTCTCATGGCACTGCTGAAAGAGACGGATTGTGTGGGAACCAGGCTTCTGCACACCTTGGAGGTGAATATACAGAAACTATACGGGGCAGTGCTGTCGGCCATTGGAGAGTCGGGGCGTTTTACCAAAGCGGAGCTTAATATGGGACGCACCATGAGGGGCGGCAGCAATGCCAGCAGTACCCCCACCCTGGACCAGTACAGCCGGGACTTGACAGCCATGGCCGCGGAGGGAAAACTGGACCCGATTGTGGGAAGGGACGAGGAGATTGGCCGGATTGTACAGATTTTAAGCAGAAGAACCAAGAATAACCCCTGTCTGATCGGTGAGCCGGGAGTGGGAAAGACGGCTATCGCTGAAGGGCTTGCCCAGCGCATTGTGTGGGAACTGGTGCCGGATACGGTTCTGGATAAAAGAGTGGTGGTTCTGGATTTGTCCAGCATGGTGGCTGGTTCCAAGTATCGGGGAGAATTCGAGGAACGTATCAAAAATGTGGTGCGGGAAGTTTCCCAGAACAAAAATGTACTGTTGTTTATTGATGAGCTGCACACTATTATCGGGGCAGGGGGCGCGGAAGGATCTCTGGATGCGTCGAATATATTAAAACCCTCCCTGTCAAGAGGCGAAATCCAGCTTATCGGGGCAACAACCATTGAAGAATACAGAAAATATATTGAAAAAGATGCGGCGCTGGAACGCCGGTTCCAGCCGGTTATGGTGGAAGAACCAGACGAAGATGCGGCCCGGGAGATTCTGTATGGACTGCGTCCTTATTATGAAGACCACCACGGTGTAACTATTTTGGATGAAGCCATCGAGGCAGCGGTAAAAATGTCTGTGCGGTATATCAACGACCGGTTTCTGCCCGACAAAGCGCTGGATTTGATTGACGAGGCGTCATCCAAGGTACAGCTGTCCGGATTCCAGGCGCCGAAAGGGATTCTGGACACAGAAAAGCAGATCCAGCAGCTCTATATGGAAAAGGAACTGGCTGTGAAGAACGGCGATTTCAAAAAGGCAAAGGAACTGCAGAAGCAGCAGGAGGAGAAAGAAGCACAGTCGGAGAAAGAAAGGCAGAAATTCAAGAAAAAATCTAAAAACAATAATATGGTCGTGGACGAGAATGCAGTTGCGGATATTGTGTCCAAGTGGACCAAGATTCCAGTGAAACGACTGGCGGAAGGCGAATCCAAGCGTCTGGCCAGATTGGAGAAGGAGCTGCATAAGCGCGTGATCGGACAGGAAGAAGCTGTCCGCGCCGCAGCCCAGGCGGTAAAGAGAGGGCGGGTTGGATTAAAAGACCCAGGCCGTCCCATCGGTTCTTTTTTGTTTCTCGGCCCCACAGGTGTGGGAAAAACAGAACTGTCCAAAGCTCTGGCGGAAGCCGTATTCGGCTCGGAGCAGGCAATGATTCGTGTGGATATGTCCGAATATATGGAAAAGCACAGTGTGTCAAAGATGATCGGCTCCCCTCCAGGGTATGTGGGATACGATGAGGGAGGACAGTTGAGTGAAAAAGTGCGCAGGAATCCTTACAGTGTGCTTTTATTTGACGAGATTGAGAAAGCCCATCCCGACGTGTTTAATATTTTGCTGCAGGTACTGGATGACGGGCATATTACAGATGCCCAGGGCAGGAAAGTGGACTTTAAAGAGACGATTATCATCATGACCTCCAATGCGGGGGCCCAGTCCATTGTAGAACCGAAAAAACTGGGATTTTTCACCGAAGAATCCCAGGAACAGGATTACGAGCGGATGAAGTCCGGGGTTATGGATGAGGTAAAACGGATATTCAAACCGGAGTTCATCAACAGAATTGATGAGATCATTGTCTTCCATGCCCTGAACAAAGAGCATATCAGAAAGATTGTGAACCTGCTGTTGAAGAATCTGGTCAGAAGATGCCAAGAGCAGATGTCCATCCAACTGAAAGTTTCCGCCGCGGTAAAGGACTACATCGCCCAGGAAGGATATGACAGCAAGTACGGAGCACGGCCTCTGCGGCGTGCCATTCAGACGAAGATTGAGGATGCCCTGGCAAATGAAGTTCTGGAGAAACGTATCAACAGCGGGGATGAGGTGCAGGTAAAGCTCCATAAAAATCAGATTATTTTCCAGAACCGAAAAGTAGAGTGTTCAGATTAAGGACATACCGGCAGGCCATTAAGGTCTGCCGGTTTTTTGTTTTTTCAGACTGCTGATGCGCTGGAGAATAAAGTCTTCCAATTCATCTTTTTCCATGCCCATAACCACAGAGAGTTCTCCGTAAAGCTGATTCTCTGCCAGTTTTAAGTAATGTTCATCTACAGATGTGACCTTTTTCCCCTGCGCGATGCGCTCCTTTTTGCGAAAATAAAGTGTCTTGATAATCCGTACCCATTGGCGGCAGTCACAGTCTCTCATGGCATCTTTATACTGGTCTTCCCGTAATTTGTCATTGGAGATCCATAACTGTTCCAGGTCTGGAATTTCGTCGATTAATTCATCAGCTTCTTCTCTGGTTAACGCTTTTCTTACTTTTACCTTGCCGCCGTCTACAGGTGAATATACCCTGTTTCCTCTTGTGTTCACGGGCAACAGCACGTAATACAGCCGTTCTTTGTCAGCACCATTCATATCTAGATAAGTGATATCTTCCACTTGACAAATGCCGTTTCGTCCATAAACAATATAATCGCCAATTTTGAACATCCTGCTCTACCTCCTTTTTAGAGTACTTTTTCCCAATAAGAACCATACGCTTCACGTGTAAAAAGCGTGGATTCCTTCCCCCTCATGTGCGATTTGTGCCTTTACTATTTCATTGTAACACTTATTGGGAAAATTTGTAAGAATTTTCTATAATTTTTTAAAAAAAATATTAGAGTATGGATATATAGAAGATAAAATGCGTTATCTTATAAATAAAATATTATATAGTATTATTGAGAAATTTTATAATTATAAAATATTTCCCCAGAATTTGACAGGCGTGTTCATTTGATTTATGATAATTTAAAAGGGCTTTCTAATTCAACCAAGGGAGGGAGAGATATGGATAGAGCAGAGCGTTCTGTGATTGCAGTGGATCTGGGGGCTTCCAGCGGAAGAGTCATTCAGATTACCTTAAAAGAGGGCAGGATTTGTCTGAGGGAGAGGCACCGTTTTGTCAACAGTAAAATATCTGTCATGGGGCGGCAGTATACAGATATTCTTTATATTTACAGCGAGATCGTCAAAGGGCTGCAGAATGTGTTTCGCGGTGGAGGGGAAATAGATTCTGTTGGCATTGACGCGTGGGGGGTGGATTTTGTCTTTCTGGACAGTGAGGGGGAGCTGGTGGGGAATGCCTACCATTACCGGGATTCTCAGGCGGCTGGCATGATGGAGCATGCTGCCAAGGACTTCGGGAGAGGAGGGTTGTTCCAGATGACCGGTGTGCAGGATATGTGGTACAATACAGTCTTCCAGCTGATGGGGATTGCCGCGAGAAATCCCGGCCGTCTGCAGCAGGCAAAGTGTTTCCTTATGATAGCGGATATGATCAGTTATCTGCTCACCGGAGACAAGAATCTGGAGTACACAGGAGTATCCACAACACAGATGTACGATATAAGGCATAAAAGGTGGAAAGATTCCATACTGAGGCGGCTGGATGTGGAAAAGTCTCTTTTTCCGGAAGTGCTCATGACCGGGAGCATTAAGGGGTATCTCTCGCCCCAGGCGGCAAATCTAATCGGTGTGGGAACAGATGTCAGGATACCGGTGATTGCAGCGGCCCAGCACGATTCAGCCTGTGCAGCTTATGCAGTGCCGTCAGAAGATGAAAATTATATTTTTATTAATTCAGGGACATGGTCGGTGATCGGCTCTATTCTGGATGAACCCGTGATTACAGAGGAAGTTTACGAAAAGAATTTCTCCAATGAAGGCGCCGCATTTGGTAAAATAAAACTGGTAAAGTCAATTATGGGAATGTGGCTGATACAGGAACTGCGCAGCGTTTGGGAAAAGCAGGGGAAAAACTGTGAATATGATTATCTGTTGAGGGAAGCAGAACAGGCTCCGGCTTTTTCCCATATGATTGATGTGGAGGATGAGCTTTTTGTGGCTCCAGATAATATGGAAGACGCCATTCATCAATACTGTGAAAAGACAGGGCAGGGCAGGATGCATACTCAGGGGGAATTCTACAGAACAGTGGTGGAATCCCTGGCGTTTCAGTACCGCAAAGCGGTGGAGGATATAGAGGGTATCACGGGAAAGACCACAGATGTTTTGTATTTTCTGGGTGGAGCGGTGAAAGACCAGATGTTCTGCCAGTTTATCGCGGATGCTTCTGGAAAAACAGTAAGCGCAGGGCCAATAGAGGCAACGGCTGTGGGGAATGCGCTGATTCAGCTCCGTGCACTGGGAGTGGTGGAAAATGAACGGGAAAACGCGGAGATTCTCGGGAGGTCTTTTGAAATAAAGAGATACTCTCCACAGGATACAAAAGTCTGGACTCAGATGTATGAGAAATATCAGAATGTGATTATGAAATGATAAGAAAGAATCCGGCTCTGCAGGCAGGAATTTTACTATGGCATTGAAAAAAGCAAATAAAAAACACCGCCCCCAGTGCCCTTAACTCACCAAAAACAGTGCCTTTTAGTGCGCGATCAGGGGTTCGAACCCTGGACACCCTGATTAAGAGTCAGGTGCTCTGCCAGCTGAGCTAATCGCGCATATTATTTATTTTGTTTTTCCTCACGTGCAAACATTATTATAAGGGATGATTCATAAAAAAGCAAGCATTTTTTTACAAAATTTTTAGGTATTTTAGAATATTGTATAAAATGCATAAAAACATATGGAGTAATTGGGAGTATCACAAAAGAATGCACATAACTGTTCAGATATAGGCCTGTCTATTTCTCCGAGTGCACAGGTCGAAAAGCCTCGACGATGCTCGTATCGCCTGGGTTTTTTGACCTGCACACTCGAAAAAATATCCTGTGCAATCTGTATCAGTTGTTTTTCTGCATCTCCTTACACTTTTTCCGACAGCATTTTCTTAGCGCTTCATTGGCTTCTTCCATACATTTCCTCAGGTGTAACATGTATAAGTCCGTACCGCAGTGTTTGTATGACCACTGACACAAAAGAGTCTGCAGCTTCCTGCATTTTTTTCGATTTTTTTTACACATTTTTGACAGCTCCTTATATCCTGCGCAGCAGGCATCCGTTATTTTTCTACAGTTCCTAATTATACCCGCGAGCCAAATGATTTGCCAGCAAGTCTTCACTGTTTCAAGCAAAACAGCAAATCATTTGGCAAATACGTATGCTCTTGAGTATATCATATGCCTTCTGTGCCAAAAGGTTTCAGCCGGGAGTCTGTGTAATCAGTTTATATATGGGGTTTCCCAGGGAGGAAAATTTTTCTTCATATTCAGTCATGATGTTTCCCTGATTCATGGTACTGTCACTGTGCAGATCATACGTGTATGCAGTGAGATTCCAGCCCGATTCCCTGATTTCCTGTAGTGAAAATTCAAATAAGTCCAGGTTATCTGTTTTAAACTCCACTGTTCCGTCTGGGGGAAGAATCTGCCGGTAACGTTCCAGAAACTGGCGTGAGGTAAGGCGCCGTTTGGCATGGCGTGCTTTGGGCCAGGGGTCTGAGAAATTTAAATATATTTTCTGGATTTCATTTTTTCCGAATAGATCGGTGAGTGTCCGCGCGTCGGTGCACAGGAAATATAGGTTTTCCAGGGGGTCGTCCATGGTCTGCCTTTTCTGGAGGGCCCGCAGCAGCACGCTGTCGTATAACTCCATGCCCAGGTAATTGGTTTCCGGGTGCCTCAGGCTCATTTCCATTAAAAAACGGCCCTTTCCCATGCCAATTTCCAGGTGAATGGGGCGGGGGATTTTCCACAGGCTGTCCCACCGCCCCCGCCAGAGGCCGGGCTCCTGGATGACATAGGGGCTGTCTGATACAATGTCTTTTGCTTCTGGTATATTTCTTAAACGCATAGTTAAAAACTCCCTGTCTTTCAATTTGCATTTGATTTTTAAAACACGATTCAGTATAGCGGTAATTGGGGAAAGAATCAAGAGTCAATCAATATAGATGTGGATTTGTTGATTGAAAATGTTTGAACTGTGAGCTATAATAAAACATATGAACAGACAATAAGACAACAGCGGGAAAGAAAATATGAAAAATAATCGATTAGAACAGATTGAGCGGATACTCCGTGTACAGAAGGAAGCCAGTGTAATGGAACTGGCTTCCAGGCTGAAGGTTTCGGATATGACAATCCGAAGGGATTTGATTGAATTAGAACAAAAAGGCATTGTGGACAGATATCATGGAGGGGCTTCTATCTCTGCCGAAGAATCCAAAAGCCTGCTTCCAGCCAAAGACGAGGAAATCCGCCCGGAGGGTAAAACAGCGATAGGGCAGAGAGCCGGCCAGTACTTGAAAGAACTGCTTCTTTGCAAAGAGATAAATTCTGTCATGCTGATGTCAGGTTCCACAATATCTGAAATGGTGAGAAGTATTGATTATACCATACCCGTCACTGCAGTGACAGACAATCTGGACATTGCCTGCACGTTGGGAAAAAATGCTGACAACAGTGTGATGCTGCTGGGGGGGAAAGTGTATTCCCCTTCAATGAGCGTCAACGGTTTCCTTGCGGAGCAGATGCTGGATTATCTATCAGCTGATTGTACGTTTATGGGCACATCCGCCATAGATGAGGATGGGTGCATATACTGTTACGATGATAAATATGCGTCCCTTTTAAAAAAAATATTGACAATTTCTAACAGGATTATTGTTTTAGCGGATCATTCCAAGCTGGGTACGGCAAGTCTGGTGAAAGTCAGCCGTATGGATGAAAGTTTTTCACTGCTTACTGACGAAAAAGCATCTGAGGTCTATCTGGAGAAATATAAAGAGCTGGGGGTAAAAATAATAAAAGCATAATGCAGATGCATCAGTTATTTTCAAATACGCTCTAAGAACTGTATTTTTGATTTGTTTGTTTGAAAAAAGATATTCAAACATAATCTATATTTTATATTGACAAAACTTGAAAAATATGATTTAATTCAAACATAAATACAACAATACAAACAAATTGTGTTTGAAAAGAAATTCATGTTGAGAGGATCTTAGAGGAGGGTATGTCAATATGACTTCGAGAGAAAGAGTGCAGCTTATCTTAGACCATAAGAAACCAGACCGTGTGGCAGTAGACTTAGGTTCCACCGCATCGGGCTTTACCAATCCTACCATGAAAAGAGTGAAAGAGTATTTCGGTATTAATGGCGGGGATATTGTATTTTTCCCCGACGAATCAGCGGCTGTCTATAAAGACAAAGGTTTTGGAGCCCTAGGGAGCGATTTCAGGCACGTATTTCTGATGCCGCCAATGAGTGCCGAAGCCGGCTTCGGAGGAAAAGATACAGCGGTGACGGAATGGGGAATCCAGAAGACGATGATAACCGGACTTTCGCAGAATTCCAGCAATCCTTTGGAGGACGCGGATTCCATCGAAGATCTGAAGGCATACCCCTGGCCGGATCCCTATGCGCCGGGACGGGACAGAGGAATCAAAGAGCGCATCGAAGATTTATATCATAACACAGACTATGCGCTGGCGGCCCGGGCAGTCTCCCACGGCTTTTTTGAGCTGGCATGGGAACTGAGAGGCATGGAGAATTTCCTGGTAGATATGATGACGGAAAAGGAGTTTGCCGGTTATCTGCTGGACCAGATTCTGGATATCCAGATGGCTATGTATGATGTCCTGTTGAAAGATGCGGGGAAATATGTGCAGATGGTGGAGACCGCAGACGATTACGGAACGCAGAAAGGTCCTATGATGTCGCCAGAGCTTTTTCGGGAGATGATTCTGCCAAGGCGCAGGAAGCTCAACGATTTTATCCGTTCAAAGGCCCCCAATGCGAAAATCTTCCACCACACCTGCGGTTCTGTGTACAAACTGATTCCGGATCTGATTGAAGCGGGAATTGATGTGCTCAATCCAATCCAGCATTCTGCAGCAGAGATGGATACATATCGTCTCCAGGAAGAGTTTGGGGACAGGTTGATCTTCCATGGGGCCATTGACGAACAGACTGCTCTGATCTATGGCCAGGATGTGTTGAGACGGGAAATGGAGGAGCGGATATGTTCCCTGGGAAAAGATGGCGGTTATATTATGGCACCTACCAGTAATTTCCAGGATGATATGCCCCTTGAGAATATTGTAAACTTTGCCTCTATGGCGAAGGAGATTGGGACTTACAGCAGATAGGGCCTCTGTAGAAAAGTAACTGATATAGAATGCGCAGGATATCTCCTCGAGTGTCCAGGTCAAAAAGCGCAGGCGACGGGCATCGCCGAGGCTTTTTGACCTGTGAAATCGGAGAGCCAGACAATATTTTTTTACAGATTCTTACTTCAAGGATATAATTTTTTCCCTGCATCCATGAATTTCGCAAGGAAGTTCTTCAGAATCCGGTCCAAAGTACGCTCCCAGGCCTTGGGTGTCAATCCCTGTGATTGTTCCGTCTGCGGATTGATACTCTAAAGATACATGGCCGCTGGAAAAAAACACAGTCCGCACTCCTTCACCCAAAGCGGTTATGTCTGTATTGTCGTCAGGGAGAGATGGCAGACCCAAATCCTCTGTGGCTGCAGTGTACAAGGTTCCCGCTGCCGTACAGGTGGCGAGTCCTCCCTGGAAGACCATAATTTCGTTTAAAACAAGATCATGGCTCATATCCAAAAACAAAACCTTATCCTCCACAGACCAGTTCTTCCAAAATGTTGGGTTGTACTCTTTTCTTGTTACCTTTTCCCCCGTATAATGAGTGGTTTCGCTGATATACCTGCCCAATGCCTGCAGTTTTTCCAGGTTGGACATGTCATCGGTCCAAAGCTGATCTTCCACTTTCCTTCGAACCTGTTTGTACAATTCCAAATCGTATGAGGAATCATTGTTTTCTGCATCCTTTCCGTCAGAGGAAAGATAGATATAATCTAAGACTTTACCGTCCCTTTTGGCAGTCAGTTTTACAACCCTTACGCCTGCGCCTGCCTTTACGGTCAGGTATTTACCGCTGACAGCCTCTTTCGACTCAATGTCCCCTCTGTATTCAGAGCAAGGTGGCTGCACATATAATGGATGGCCCATCCCTTTCATGTTTCTGATATATTCGGCTGCCGATTCTGCGGTCACGGTGGGCGCTTCATAGGCAATGTCCATATCGTTGAACATATTTGCATAGGCAGCTGGTGTCACATCTTCTGCCTCAAAGGAAACATTCCCGTCCAGCCAGTTTTCATCTGAATCACATATAAAATATGTCTGGTATACATTGGCACCGTCGTTTTTTCTGCTGTTGATACATTCATACTTATATCCATCGTACACTTCGGTCTCATCGAAGCCATAAGAGGATGCATCTTCATTTATTACATTTACCAAACCAATAGGATAGCGGTCATATGGCTGATGATTCTCGTCGCCTTCTGCTGTCAGGTAAATATAGGTTTGGCCCACACCTGCCCCGGTGATTGTGCCGTCACTTCCAATCTGGACAACCCCATCCTTTTGTGTCTGAAATTCCAGAGTGCCATATGCTCCAAATACATTGATTTTTTTTGTTTTTCCTACATATATTGTGTCGCCGCTCAACCAATCTGTTTTAATATCCTGTCCTGCTTTTTCAATTTCAAATTCTTTTGTAAGTTTCCCTTTGTATTTTCCTATTCCGGAAATCGTAAGGTGTGCTTTCCCCACATTCACATTATTAGTATAATTTACGATATAATCGACGTCTTTCTTCAGGGCGCTAAACGTATTATCAATAATCGTTACATCAGGTTCGATTGCTTCCCCAGTGTAGACGTAATGATAATTAGACAGTCTGACCAGCAGGGGAATGTCTGAAAAGTCTTTTTGCAGGCCTGTGGGGGTTTCCGGTTCTGCGGGTTTTTCCGGGACATTAGGTTTTTCAGGAGCTTTAGGTTTTTTGACTGTAATGGTGCATTTGTATACATTCTTGTTAGAAGCCTTTACGGAGATAACAGTTCTTCCGGCTTTCTTGGCAGTGATCTTGCCCTTGCCTGTTACGGAGGCAATTGTCTTGTCACTGGATGTACAGCTTTTCATCTTCGCGCCAGTAAGCTTTAACTGAAATGTCTTGTTCAATTCCAATGTCCTGCTCTTGGCGTTCAGAAAGGGATTTTTTACAAAGACTGTGCATTTCAAAGACTTTTTTTTGACTTTAGCGGTAATAATCGTCTTGCCGGGTTTTTTGCCCGTGACTTTTCCAGAGCTGCTGACTGCTGCGGTTTTCCTGTCCTTTGTATTCCATCTAACTTTGCCGGATGCATTCTTCACTTTAAGGGTCACGCTTCCACCAACATAGACAGTGGCTTTCGTTTTATTGAGCTTGGGCTGAGCTGCCGCCTGCACGCTGGCTGGGAGCAGCATGGCAGCAGATAGAAATACAAGCATGAACGGCAGGAAGATTGGTTTTGGAAAAATACGTTTCATTAAATACATCTCCTTTACAGTTAAGAAAACATCATATTTTTAAGACATTTTTTTATAAACAACTCCCGCGCCAGCGCCTTTCTTTTTCAAAATATTTTTATATGCGCTGAATTTTCTTTTGGGAACCCTCATTACTGCTTTTTTATGGATGCCCTTGAATGCGTTTGCGCCAACTTTTGAGACAGTGAGCTTTGTGGTTTTTATGGTTACTTTTTTTAAATTCCTGCAGCCGTAGAATGTTTTTTTGCCAATACTTTTTATATTGGCAGGTATTGTGATGCTTTTCAGACTGATACAGTTGAAAAATGCATTGGCCCCAATGGAGGTTACATTGCTGCCAATGGTAACTTTTTTCAGCCTGGTGTTCCCTTTGAATGCGCTGGGTTCAATGTCTGTTACCTTATATGTAATATTTGTTCACTTTCCCTGCTGTTGAAATGGTAAATCGATAATAATCTGTAGTTGCATCTGCCAGTTTATATTTCTCGCTCCATTCCCCATTTGTGGGCAGCGGGGCTGCAGTAGTGAAATCACCTGCATGGGCTGGAATTGGTTTTAACATAGTAAACACCGCCAGTGTCATTACCATGAATATGACAAGCCTTTTCCAGAACCTCTGAAGTCTAGTTGGATTCATAGACTCTTTCTCCTTTTCATTATTTTATGTTAAGCGCCTGCTTTTTGAAACTCTCTGCAAGCCATAGAAGACAACGCAGGATATGTATTCATTTTGCGTAACAGAGTTTTCATAAATTATTATATCAAACAGGAGGGTGATATTCAATCATATATTCGTGTGCAAAAAAGACGGCAAAGCTGGTGGATGCGTCTTTTAGACTGACTTCAATTTCCAATGGAAGGCACTACCCCATTTTGAGTGGATGTGTTTGGCCCACGGCTCTCAGAAGATGCAGATACCACTGACTTTGTCTATAGAGGTGAAACGGCTGTCATACCGTTGAAGGGCAATGAGACTGGAGCGCAACTCTAAGAACTGTATCTTCTGCAATTTCCTCAACTGCCTGTTTTCCACTTTTCAACAGCCTGATGGCTGTTTCGCTCTGACGAAGGAAAAGTATCTTTAGAACATACAGCGGTTTTTCACAAATACGGGACACAAAGCCGGCAAAAAATTGTGAGATGGAACATTGCAGCCATGTTATCATGAGAGTATAATAAAAATGTAACTAATTTGCAAGACAAAAATACGGAGGACATGAACATGGAAGCACAAAGATACGAACTGAACAAACAGCTGGCACAGATGTTGAAGGGTGGTGTCATTATGGATGTGACAACACCGGAGCAGGCAAAAATTGCAGAGAAAGCGGGAGCATGTGCGGTTATGGCACTGGAGCGTATCCCGGCGGATATCCGTGCTGCCGGCGGAGTCTCCAGAATGAGCGATCCCAGGATGATCAAAGGGATTCAGGAGGCCGTGTCCATTCCGGTTATGGCAAAGTGCAGAATCGGCCATTTTGTAGAGGCACAGATTCTGGAGGCCATTGAGATTGATTACATTGATGAGAGCGAAGTGTTGTCTCCCGCGGACGATGTGTATCATATTGATAAGAGAAAGTTCAAGGTGCCCTTTGTATGCGGCGCGAAAGATCTGGGGGAGGCCCTGAGAAGAATTCATGAGGGCGCTTCTATGATCCGGACCAAGGGTGAGCCGGGAACCGGGGATGTGATACAGGCTGTGAGACACATGAGGAAGATAAACAGCCAGATTGCCAGGGTGGTATCCATGAGGGAGGACGAGCTTTTCGAGGAGGCGAAAAATCTTCAGGTGCCCTATGAGCTGCTGGAATATGTACATAAGAACAGCCGTCTTCCGGTGGTGAATTTCGCGGCAGGAGGCGTGGCCACACCGGCGGATGCGGCTTTGATGATGCAGCTGGGGGCAGAAGGGGTATTCGTGGGTTCCGGTATTTTCAAATCCGGCGTCCCGGAGAAACGTGCTGCGGCAATCGTGAAGGCTGTGACAAATTATCAGGACCATAAGCTGCTGGCAGAGTTGTCCGAAGATCTGGGCGAAGCCATGGTGGGTATTAACGAGCAGGAAATACAGCTTCTGATGGCAGAGAGGGGCAGATAGATGAGAATCGCAGTACTTGCTGTGCAGGGCTCCTTTCTGGAGCACAGGCAGAAGATAGAATCCCTTGGTGTACCATGTCTGGAGCTGCGAAAAAAAGGCGATTTAGATACGCCCTTTGACGGGCTGATTCTGCCGGGCGGGGAGAGTACCGTACAGGGAAAGCTTCTCAGAGAGCTGGGTATGTTTGAGAGGCTGCGGGACAGGATTTTGCAGGGAATGCCTGTCCTTGCCACCTGTGCCGGACTGATTCTGCTGGCCGGGAGGCTGTCAAACGACGGCAATGTTTATTTTGGAACGCTGCCGGTGACGGTGAGAAGAAACGCCTATGGCCGGCAGCTGGGAAGTTTCCACGTGGTGGGAGAGATGAAAGGGGTGGGACAGGTTCCCATGACCTTCATCCGGGCGCCTTATATTGAAGATGCCGGGGAAGGCGTGGAAATTCTAGCCCAGACAGAAGGAAAGATCACGGCTGTGAGATATGGCAGGCAGTACGGAATGTCCTTTCATCCGGAGCTGGATGAGGATTTGAGGATTCATCAGCTGTTTCTTCAGGAGTGTTCAAACACGCTCTAGGCGGCTTTGATTTTCTCAGCCAATTCCTGCAGTTTCTGTGCCTGTGTTCCCAGGATTCTCACGGCCAGATCCCCGTGGCACAGACGGGTCACACCGCCTTCACATTCTGGCTGGGACTCCAGTATCTGCCAGATGTTTTCGATACGCCTGGCGTCGGTTTCAGGGTCTGTGCCTGACAGGAACAGATTGGCCCCGTGGGTGTACCCTTCGTAAAATCCCATGGAGGACAGGTCCATCCGTGCAGGTTCATATCTGGTATTGTCCCGGTAAATCAGCAGGCCCTCTCGATAGATGGTTACCAGGGAGGAAAATCTCCGGTACGCGAAGCACTCATGATAGGCACTTCGGCCGCTGGTGATGATCTCCAGGAGGAACAGCCGGGAGGTGTCATCTGCCAGGTGGATCTCCAGGCGGCTGTCAAAGGCCGATCCGGCGAAGGGAATTACCGGCTGGGGGAAATAGCAGAAGGCTGCGTTTTTGGCCACCTGGCAGGTGATGGTTCTTTTGGCGGAGCCTCCGTTCATTTTGTGAATTTTGTCAAAGGATTGGGAGAGGACTTCCAGACTGGCCCCTTCTTCTACTTCAAAGGAGAATTCCTGGCAGTCTCCGCTCATGATTCCGGCGGAGGCGCACAGGGGCATGACCTGCATACTCCCGTCCGGTTTTGAGAAGGGAGTCATGACTTTATAGGGAGCTGTGAAGGCTGCATCTTTTAAAAAGGTGCGGCCTTCTTTTACTCCCGCTGTTAAGGACAGGCGGGAGATTTTTCCAAATGAATTTTCCATCATGCTATAGGTCCTCCAGGAGCACATGCTTCCGAATCCAGCCAGCTGCTTCGTCTACGTGGATGTCACCGCGGATGTTGGTGAAGAGATAGGGGCGGCTGCCCCGCATTTTCTTGGAATCCCGGTCCATGACTTCCAGACTGGCGCCCACATAAGGGGCCAGGTCAATTTTGTTGATTACCAGCAGGTCGGAACGGGTGATGCCAGGGCCGCCTTTTCTGGGAATCTTATCGCCTTCTGCCACGTCGATGACGAAGATGGACGCGTCTGCCAGCTCCGGGCTGAAGGTGGCGGACAGGTTGTCTCCGCCGCTTTCGATGAACAGAAGTTCCAAGTCAGGAAAGCGTTCCATCATCTCGTCTGCAGCCTCCAGATTCATGGAAGCATCTTCCCGGATGGCGGTGTGGGGACATCCGCCAGTCTCCACACCGATAATGCGTTCCTTTGGAAGGACGCTGTTTTTTGCCAGGAATTCGGCGTCCTCTTTCGTATAAATATCGTTGGTGATCACCCCAATGCTGTAATGGGGTGACAGTTTCCGGCACAGTGCGGCGATGAGCGCTGTCTTTCCGGAGCCTACAGGTCCGGCTACGCCTACTTTTACACAGGTCATGGGTACTACCTCCTTATTTTACTGAAAACCATATGCTTGTCTTTTTCTCCGCCAGCGCCTGATTTTGGGCAGACGCACGCGAAGAGATTCCGGCTCAGCTGTCACCGGTTATTTCCATAAAGTTTCTTACGACATATAGATTCGGGAATACAGCCGTTCATGCTGGATTCCCCGGATGTCGAAGCCGGGGGCGGACAGACACAGGTCGTCCTCTGTCTGCCCTTTGGCCTGCTGTATGAGTTCCTGCATACATGGATAACAGGCGCTTAACAGTTTCTGCCCGGCGCTCTGGCTTAAGGGAACTGTCTTGACACAGTTAGTGGCCATAGCGGATGTCTGGGCATAGAGATAATGGGTCAGTGTTTCTTCTAAGCCTATTTCCATGGCTGAGCAGAACACGCCGTAGATGCAGCAGTGGTTCATGGATGTCCCTTCTCGTGTCTGCAGGTACTGGTGGAAAATGCTTTTTGGGGGTATGGGAAGCTCTAACTTTCCCATGGTTTTGGCAAAGCGCGCTCCCATTTTCCGGGAGGCGTCTCTTTGTTCCGCGGGTATACGGGAGGCGTCCAAGAGCGTTTCGATTCGAAGGATTCCGCAAAGATTTGAGGTGGCTGCGTATTCATGAACCAGACGTACAGCCAGCAGTTCTGCGGGGGCGGTGCTCCAGCAAAGTTTTTGCTGGAGATACCTGGCGGCGCTTACCTGGTCGTGAACAATCCCCTTTTGTATGTAAGTCTCCAGTCCCTGAGAGTGGGAGTACCCGCCGATGGGAAACAGGGCGTCATTAATCTGCAGAAGGTAAAAAAGTTTATCTGACATATTTTCTGCCTCAATGGTGATGATTTTGGACGGAGGCGGAAATCCGCCTGTCGAAATCCAGCTGTCCCATGGTCCGATGGGGGATGGCCCCATGGATTTTCTTCAGCATCTGATACATGGGCTCGTTGTAAATGGTTACGAAAGAATGATTGGGGCCCCAGAACAGCGGTGCATGGCGGTTGCCGATTTCATAGCAGACTTTGGCCCCCATGTGTTCCCGTCCCTTTTCAAAGGTGATTTGGATGATTTCACAGGGCGGTGTACGCACGGCGATCATTCGTGTCTCATCCTGATAGATAACATCATCCTGCACCAGTCCCCGGGTCAGCACGGTGTCGTCTAGGCGGATGCCCACTTCTGTCTGGCAGTCGGTGGTTTTCCGGTGGATTCGACTGAAAGCCTCGTGCCATTCGATATCTACATATTCCACCGTTTTTCCGGAACAGTCCATCTGGTTAAGCTTTCCAAGAATTTTTTCACATATCATGTCCACAGCCCTCTACCATATCTGAAGGAGCATCATCATACCTGGAATCCAGGCGGTTACAATGCCCTCGAATACCTGTAATACAGGGACGAACCTGCCCAGCTTTTTCCCCATAATGTCTTCCACAAAAGCTGTTCCCCACAGGATGGCCCATAGATACCAGATGGCTGCCCACCGGATATCCGGCTGGATGTTCAGGGCCGCGCTTCCGGTGATGCCTTCTATGGTGCCGCACAGGACAGCATTGACAGCCACGAATGTGGAAAACCAGGCAAAGGGAACGGGACTCAGGTTTAATATTTTGCTGAAAGCCACAAAAAGGTAGGTGAAGCAGAACAAAAGTCCGGTTCCCGCGGCGTAATAATTTCCCTGTGCCAGATTGACGAAATTGATAAAAAGGGACAGGCCTCCTGTGAGAATATTCATAACAGCGGCGGATTTCCCGTCTACATGGTACAGGGTACACATTCCGTTGTTGATCAGCACAATGCCCACAAATAACAGACATACTCCTAACATTTTTTCATCTCCTCGTGATTGTTAAAACAGGTTGTACAGCTGTGTCAGCGGCAGTTTCTCAGCAGGCTTTGAAGTGATTGTTTTTTTGTCTACAGTGACTTCATAAGTCTCCGGGTCCACGGTGATGGCAGGTGTGCTGTCGTTGTAAACCATGTCCTTTTTGCTGATATTGCGGCATCCCGATACGGGCACCACGGTTTTTTCCAGTCCGTAGGCTTCTTTCACATTGGCCTCCATGGCGGCTTTGGACACAAAGGTGAGGCAGGCTTCGTATTTGGCCTTGCCATGGGCGGCGAACATGGGCTGATAGAAAACCGGCTGTGTGGTGGGAATGGATGCGTTGGCATCGCCCATCTTGGAGGCCAGGATCATGCCGCCTTTGATGATTATGTCTGGCTTAATGCCGAAGAAAGCAGGATTCCAGAGGACAAGGTCTGCAAATTTTCCGGCTTCAACAGAACCTACATACTGGGAGATTCCGTGGGTGGCTGCCGGGTTGATGGTGTATTTGGAAATGTAGCGTTTTACCCGGTAGTTATCGTTTCCATGTCCTTCGTCTTCCGGGAGGGGGCCCCGCTCGTCCTTCATCTTGCTGGCAGTCTGCCAGGTCCTGGTGATGACTTCCCCTACCCGGCCCATGGCTTGGGAGTCAGAGCTCATCATACTGAAAACGCCCATGTCGTGGAGCACGTCTTCGGCGGCGATGGTTTCCGGGCGGATCCGGGAATCGGCAAATGCCACGTCTTCCGGGATTCTCTTGTCAAGATGGTGGCAGACCATCAGCATGTCCAGGTGCTCATCCAGGGTGTTTACCGTGTAAGGCATAGTCGGGTTGGTGGATGAGGGGAGTACATTGGGGGCTGCCGCCGCTTTGATAATGTCCGGGGCATGTCCGCCGCCTGCACCTTCGGTGTGGTAGGTATGGATGGTTCTGCCGCCGATGGCCGCCAGGGTATCTTCCACGCAGCCTCCTTCGTTCAAAGTATCGGTATGTATGGCCACCTGTACATCGTAGGCATCGGCTGCATTCAGGCAGTGGTTAATCACCGCCGGGGTGGCTCCCCAGTCCTCATGGATTTTCAGGCCCATGGCCCCTGCCTGAATCTGCTCCTCTAAAGGTTCCTCGGCGGAACAGTTGCCTTTTCCCAGAAATCCCAGATTCATGGGGTATTCTTCTGCGGCTTTCAGCATCATCTTCAGATTCCACGGACCAGGGGTGCAGGTGGTGGCGTTGGTTCCGTCTGCAGGGCCGGTGCCCCCTCCAATCATGGTGGTTACTCCGCTGTACAGGGCGCAGTCAATCTGCTGGGGGCTGATGAAATGGATGTGGGTGTCCACCCCTCCGGCGGTGACAATCATGCCCTCTCCTGCCAGGGCTTCTGTGGAGGCGCCCACGGTCATGCCAGGGGTTACCCCGTCCATAATGTCCGGGTTTCCCGCCTTTCCAATGCCCTGAATCTTTCCGTCCTTGATTCCGATATCCGCTTTGATGATTCCGGTGTAGTCTACAATCAGCGCATTGGTGATCACCAGGTCCAGGTCACCGTCCCTGCTGCAGGTTTTCACAGACTGGCCCATGCCGTCCCGTAGGGTTTTCCCGCCGCCGAACTTTGCCTCGTCCCCGTAATGGGTGTAGTCTTTCTCCACCTGGATGACAAGGCTGGTGTCTGCCAGGCGTACTTTGTCCCCTGCTGTTGGGCCGTACATGGCCGCGTATTTACTTCCGGATATTTTGATACTCATAATTTTCTCCTCTTAAAAAACATATTTGAAAATTTAATAAATGTGGTGGAACTGTTATAAACTGTCAGTTGTTTTCGTACAGCTCCTTAATCCAGGAACCCTTTTAATTCAGCCCGCTTTACAGATGCCGCCCGGGTATCACCGGATGCGGCGGCACAGGTCAAATCGTTAAGTCCGAATACCCGTTTTCTGCCGCCGATTTGGGTGAGCTGAATCTCTTTTTCCTCGCCGGGTTCGAAGCGGACACAAGTTCCGGAAGGGATATCCAGACGGTAGCCGTATGCCTGTTCCCGGTCAAAAGACAGACATTTGTTTGTCTCGAAAAAGTGATAGTGTGAGCCCACCTGAACGGGGCGGTCCCCTTTATTTGCCACCAGAAGCGTTATGGTTTCTCTGCCCTCGTTCAGAACAATGTCCCGGTCCGCAGGGATGATTTCGCCGATTTTCATATGAATTCCTCCTTGTTTCGCTTACAGATGCTTTTAGTGAATGGGATTATGTACAGTTACCAGCTTGGTTCCGTCGGGGAAGGTTGCTTCCACCTGTACTTCTTCAATCATGTCCCCAACGCCGTCCATTACATCTTCGCCGGTGAGGATTTTCGTTCCCAGCTGCATCAGTTCCACGACGGTTTTTCCGTCCCTGGCCAGTTCCAACAGCTCTGAACTGATGTAGGCAAGGGCTTCTGTATAATTCAGCTTCAGGCCCCGCCCTTTCCGCTCCTTTGCCAGGTTTCCGGCCATGTGAAGCATGAGCTTTTCCTGTTCTTTTGGATTGATCCGCATGTTCTGCGCCTCCTTGTTGATTATTTTCCTACAGTTTTTTACATACAGCTTCTGTAGGATTTTTATACAGCAAAAAGGCAGACAAAGAATCTGTAGACTTCTTTGTCTGCCTGAAATCCCTGCAGGGAATTTATTTACGGTTTCACAGTATATACTTCTTTTGGGAGATTGTCAACTGTTTTATTTCTGTGTTTTTGGGTTTTAGCCGGAAATTTGACTATGTGCAGCGAGATAGCTCCAAAGGATTGTTATAAAAACATAACATTGATTGCGCTGCATATTACAAAACAATGACATTTGTTCTTGACATTGCATATTTTAATGATAAAATTAAGATAATATACGGAAGTGGAGGGGTGCTCATGAATGCATTATTGGGAAACCGTGTGAAAGAATTAAGGAATGCTAAAAATTTTACCCAGGAACAAGTTGCCAGTCAGATTGGAATCAGCAGGCAAAAATACGCCCGTATTGAGGGCGGGGTTAATAGTATTACACTTGAAGTACTCTCCCAGATTGCAAAGATATTAGAAGTATCAGTGGGCGATATTACAAAAGTACTGGACGAGGCTCCTGCTGCTGTTTACAGAGCTGGGGCCGAAAAAACATCTTCAGAGGAAATATTTGATATGTTGGATTTTTTCTATGCTAATAAAAATTTGTATACAAAGCTGCAGCGTAAAAAGGATTTTTAAAGGACAGTTATGCAGAGCGGCAGAAAAAGAGAAATATGGAGTGAAGCTGAGGCTTTCCGCGAAGTATGCAGGTGCAGCAAGTACGGTATTATCGACTTATTTAAAGAGTGTGAAAGATGTGGATATAAGCTTCTGAGATACCCGCTTGGTGAGAATGGGGTTCTGGGCTTTGCCATGAAGAAAGAAAAAGATACAGTTATCTTTACGAATTCATGCAGCCGTTTATCAAGAGAAATCTTTACCCTGGCGCATGAAATCGGTCATATTATACTGCATTTTCAGGAAGCTGTTTCGTTTGTCGATGACGCGGCTGCGATTGCGGAAAAAAGTACTGATGCAAAAGAGCAGGAAGCAAACTATTTTGCAGCATGTTTGTTAATGCCAGAAGATAAGGTGGGAAAGTTTCTTGATTTGGAACTGGAGGATTTAGTTCAGAACGGACTGACGGCAATGGATATTGCAAGAATTATGTCTGAGTTTCAGGTAAGTTTTGAAATGGCATTGAATAGACTGGAGAATCTTGGGAAGATTGACAGCGCGGGGAGAATAAGGATTGATAATGAACGGAATGAAACTCGTGTTGGGAATCTTCTGCGGAATGTTGGCGGTAACAGCAGGCTGAACGAAGTCACGAAGGAAATCAGTATACCTTATGAATTTCTGGAGTATGTTATATATAATTATAACCACAGAGCGATTCCATTGGAAACGCTTGAAAAGGCACTGGCATGTTATAGACTTACTGCAGAAGATGTGAGGGATAAGCTGATCAGCCACACCCGCCACACCCAGGCCGAAGATGACCTTGAGGAATTGATAGGGGGGCTTGAAGATTGAGAGCCTCTTTAGATACTAACGCAGTGATACATTTTTACCGAGCCAATCTGCAGAGTATTTTGTTTGAATTTTTTGAAGATGGAGTATTTATTTATGAACAGAGTTATAGTTGATGCGTTACAGACAGCTAAAGATTTTGACTCTGTTAATGCTGCATCAGAATTAAACTGGACGTTTCGGAGCCAGGTGGCAAAATTCATTAGACGTTTTTGGAAAGATCCATATCGAGATACAGACAGGGAGTGGATGGAAAAGATTGTCTGCGATAATCACATCAGTGTTAAGAGCAAGTTTTCAGCACGAATAAGGTTATATGGTGTTACATAAGATACCTCATTTAAGCAGGTTTGAAAATATCTGTGGGTAAAATAAAATTTTGCCGTATTCAATTATATTTGATAAAATAACATTAGTTGTTTCAGCACAGAAAATGAGGAGGCAGTGGCATGGCAAAGAAAGCACTACCCATCGGAGTGGACGATTTTGCCGATATGATCAATTCGGGCTATTATTATGTAGATAAGACAATGTTTATCAAAGAACTACTGGACTTGAAAGGAAAGGTAAACCTATTCACCCGTCCCAGACGGTTTGGGAAGACATTAAACTTAAGTATGCTCCGATACTTTTTCGAAGATACGGGAAACGGGGACAATGCTGAACGCAGAAAGCTATTCCAAGGTTTGGAGATTGCGGAGGCGGGAGAGGCATACATGGGACAGATGGCTTCTTATCCCGTGATTAATCTTACTTTGAAATCATCAAAACAAGACACATTCCAGTCATCCTATTATAAGATGAGGGAAGAAATTGCATCGGAATTTGGACGGCACAGAGAACTGTTGAAAAGTCCTATGCTTTCTGAAAATGAGAAAAGGAAATTTCAGAGAATTACAGATGGGGAAGCGGGATGTGATGAGTATTCAGGCTCATTGAAATTCTTGAGCAGATGCATTTATGAAGTGACTGGGAAAAAGACTGTAATGCTGATCGATGAATATGATGTTCCCCTGGAAAATGCTTATTTTGGAGGTTTTTATGAGAACACAGTGAATTTTGTCCGCTCTCTTTTTGAATCAGCACTGAAAACCAACGAGTATCTACAGTCTGCGGTAATTACCGGATGTATGAAGATATCAAAGGAAAGTATTTTCACCGGGTTAAACCATTTGAATGTGATTTCTGTGCTTGATAAAAAGTATAGTGAGTATTTTGGATTTACTGAGCGGGATGTACTGCAGATGATGAGGTATTATGGTGTGGAGAGCCGTTTTCCCACCATGAGAGAGTGGTATGACGGGTATACATTTGGCAATGTGGAGATTTATAATCCCTGGAGTGTGATAAAATTTTTGTCTGATCTGTATACAGATATTGACGCGTTTCCCCGCCCATACTGGATTCATACCAGCTCCAATGATATCATAAGAGAGATGATTGAGAGGGCGGACCGGGGGACAAAAAGCCAGATAGAGACATTGGTGAATGGCGGCACACTGGATGTCCAGGTGCATGAGGAGGTTACGTATGAAGACATACACAGCCAGGGGGAGAATCTGTGGAATTTTCTTTATTTTACCGGGTATTTGACGAAGGAGAAGGAATATTTTCAGGAAAGACATATTTTTTTGAAGGTGCGTATTCCCAATACAGAAGTGGCCACCATTTACGAAGACACCATTTTGACCTGGTTCCGCAACAGGATAGAAAAAGAGAATTTTCAGGATTTATACGGTGCAATGGAGGAAGGAAACGCAGAGAAAGTGGGGGATATCCTGAACAGACAGCTCTTTGACACCATCAGCTTTTTTGACAGTGCGGAAAATTTCTATCATGGATTCCTTGCGGGGATATTGAGCCAGAGCCAGGATTATCTGGTAAAATCCAACCGGGAATCAGGCGGCGGGCGCTCGGACATTGTGGTGAAAAGTCCTTCTCTTAGGGGGCGGGCATTTGTCTTGGAAATCAAGGTTTCGGATTCTGTTGACAGACTGGAGGCAGATGCCAGGAAGGCGCTTCGGCAGATTCATGACAGGAAATATGCCGAGGAACTGCGCGCAGAGGGGTATCAGGAAATCGGCTGTTACGGGGCAGCGTTTTACCGGAAGGACTGTGAGGTTGTTTTTGCAGAGCACAGGAGTGGGGGGAATCTTTCATGATGGAGAAAACGATCTACAAAGCGGATGTTGAGGATCTGCGGGAAATTTTGCGGCTGCAGTACCTTTCGTATCAAAGTGAGGCGGATTTGTTTGGGGATAGAAATATACCGCCATTGAGACAAACGCTGGAGGAATTGATTGATGAGCATAAAGCGGGAGTTATTCTTAAAATGCTGGATCATGATGGAAATATTATTGGTTCGGTGCGGGCAAAAGAGGATAACGGCACGGTATATATCGGAAAATTAATGGTTCATCCACAGCACCGATGCCGTGGGTATGGAACGATGCTTTTAAATGAAATGGAACGATATTTTCCCCAGAAGAGGTATGAGCTTTTTACAAGTACGAGAAGCGAAAAAAATATCAAATTTTATCAGAAAATGGGGTACAGGATATTTAAACGTAAAGAGGTTAATGATGAGCTGCAGTTTGTATTTTTTGAAAAATATGCGGGGTGATGCTATATGCGGAAATTAAAGGTATATTTAGATACCTCGGTTGTCAGCCATTTATTACAGGAAGATGTACCGAAGAGCTGGCAAACACAATTACGCCGCATTCCCTCACCGCTGGATAAATTTTGTTCATATCATTCTGCTGGACGCATGGACACTCTCTGTTGCTGTGGCCGCCAAAACACCCTTTGCATCCGTGGATATTCATGCTGTCCAGGAAAAATTTTGCTACAGTATGACCGGAACTCTCTGTACCCTGGGTAAACGCCCTGACCAGCGCAGAAGTATTTCCTTTTTTACGTGGACTGCCATTGAGAATAACAATTTTTTTACTCATGATAATTCCCTCCTGTTTTGCGGGATTGACTTTACCCGCACTTGATAGTATCATTTTAGCAAGAATGCCTCAGTGATACAGGCTTCAGCTATACCCTGTCTTTGATAAACGGTAAATATAAGATGACCGTTCTTTATACCTTGATAGAGTTCAAAGTTGTCCGGTTCAATGAAATGAAAAGATATATTTGGGGAGATTTCTTATAAAACGCTGAGTTCCACGTTGAAAGAATTAGAAGCTGATCAACTGGTACATAGAGAGAAATACCCGCAAATCCCGTCTAAAGTTGAGTACAGTTTAACGGAGCGGGGGAAATCCCTTATACCCCTTTTAGACCAGATGTGCGAGTGGGGAGAAAAGAACAGACTTCCAGCCGTGCAATCAGAGGCATGAACCCCGTTTTATATCCCTTGGCCTTGACTTATTAGTAACTTGTTGCTATACTTAAAAGCAACAAGTTACTAATAAGGAGCGATTCATGAATTTAGACGATTTAATTACAAGATTTTCAAATACTACGGAAAATCAATGCAAGGCTGTTTTCAGCACATTATTCATTGCCGGAAATCGGCTGCAGACAATTTTTGACAACCACATTCCAGAGGTATCGTTAAAGCAGTTTATGTTATTATCAATCGTCAGGCAGTCAAAAGACCAGTTGACATTTACCCAGCTGGGAAATCTGCTGGGGTGTTCAAGGCAGAATGTGAAAAAGATAGCTGATGTTTTAAAGAAAAAAGGATTTATTACTATTCAGCAAAGCCCGCATGATACAAGAGCCATGTGCATCTGTCCAACAGAAAAAGTAAACGGCTTTTTCCAAAATGATTTTTCAGGATATCAAAAGGAATTGAGGTATCTTTTTGAAGTTTATACGGAAGAAGAAATTGAAACGCTTTTTATCCTTTTATCAAAGTTGTATGCAGGAATAGAAAATCTGGAAAAGAGGATTGCAGATGAAAACAATAGTAATTTATAATTCGCAAACAGGATTTACAAAGCGGTATGCCAGGTGGATAGCAGAAGCAGCCGGGGCGGATTGTCTTGAATTATCAGCTGCGAAAAGAAGGAGTCTGGAATCATACGATGCGATTGTCTTTGGCGGCTGGGCGTGCGCAGGCAGCATCAAGAAGCTTGGCTGGTTTAAAGAGAATATAGAGAAATGGGCAGATAAGAAGCTGATTGCATTTTGTGTCGGCGCAAGTCCCATAGACAATCCGGAAGTGGAACAATCTCTTAAGCAGAATTTTAAGGAACCGGAATTGAAAAAAGTAAATATATTTTATTGCCCAGGGGGATTAAACTATGAAAAAATGCCTGCTTCATCAAGGCTCATGATGAAAATGTTTATAAAAATGCTGAAAGCGAAAAAGGATAAAACAGAGGCAGAACGGGAAATGATCAAGATGATTTCTGCATCTTATGATATTTCGGATAAGAGATATATTGAGCCTGTTTTGGAATGTTTGGAAAGGTAGATTTGATGGTGAGGGGATAGTACACCATTTCATAGATACTCAAATACTAGGCGCCCGCTATTTGTGTCATCGCCGCATTGGAGCCAATCGACGCAGCACAGGCATAGAATCCTCTCTGCGTACTCCAATACAGAGGCTCCTGGAAGACATCAGTCTTACCAGGCAGCGGGGATACACTTTTTATTGTAATTGTTATAATAAAAATAACTACAAACACTTTATCTGCGAACGAGGTGAAAAGTATGCCATATGAAAAAGAATTTAATGGTATTCTTTTTGATCAGCTTGCGCTGTTAAGAAGGATAGAAAGGGTTGCAGAACAGCAGAATGACGAAGCTGTTCTGCGGGAAATCGCTTTTGAGCGTGAACTCATTGAGCAGAAGCTGTATCAGAATCCGGTGTTAGTCGCTAAGGAATAAATTGAAGTATACAAAGACAGAAACAGAGGCCGTCGAATCAAAAGATCCGATAGCCTCTGTTCTGTTATAATATAAAGGCAGTGTTAAATTATAACCGGAATAAAAGAAAACATATCTGTAATCTACAGGTCTTCTCCGTCAGCTTTTCCCATGGTATAACCGTCTAAGGTCCCGTATTTTTCCCAATAATCGAAGCGGTTGTTGATTTCTTTATGTGTGTCGCCGGTGATGGAGGGAAGTTTGCCTCCCCACTGTTTTTCTGCTGCTGCGAATCCCTTTTCTACAGCATCGCGCAGTATGGATAATTTCTCTGTGTCACCGCCGGAAAGCGCTACGGCCATATCCATGATTCTGGTGGCAACTGCGTTTACGCCCCATTCGCCGTCTTCGGAGATTGCCTGAGCAGCCTTCGCGGAGTCAGCCGGGGTAATGTTCAGCTTGGAGAACAGATCTTTGGTGATTGTCAGGTTCTGGCCTTTGGAGATGTTCTGGAAGCCTGCCTGGGAATTCAGCATACTTGCCAGCATATTATTGAAAGATGTCATCTGCTGTTCGTGGATAGCCTTTAATTCATCAGCACTCAATCCTTTGTTTTTGGATGCCTGTTTGCGGCCTTCCTCGCTGATTTCTATAGTATCCTGAGATTTACTTTTCTTTTCCTCTCCCTGCAGAGCCTCCACAGCGCTGTCCACTTTGGAAACGGGGGCTTGTGGCGTATATACAGCATTTGAGACATAATTGCCTGATAAAGCTTCTATAGACATAGTGATTCCTCCTTTTTAGTAAGGAACTGTCAAAGAATTAATCTTTACATCTGACTTGTCTAAATCTTCTTATGCTGCGCTGTCGTCAATCACCGTACCCCGGTACGCCTCATTCCTCCACCTTGCATAAAAAGATTGATACTGCATCATATGCAAAGGTAATTCTTAACACTTCCTAAAGTAACAACATTTTCCACAATTGTTCTATATTATGGTTATCGTAAGAAGGAGGGGGTTTCATAAGTGTCTTTGTAAAAATAATTGTGTGAGCGACAGTTATCCCAAAGCCACATCCAAAATCATCATAACAAGAAACCCGGCCATCACGCCTAAAGTACCGATATTAGAATGTTCCCCCAAATGGGCTTCCGGGATTAGTTCTTCTACCACCACGTACATCATGGCACCTGCGGCAAATGCAAGCAGCCAGGGCATCACCGGCTGGATGCCTCCGGCAGCCAGAACCGTTAGAATCCCGAATACAGGTTCCACCAGTCCTGTGAGGCTTCCGGTTACAAAAGATTTCCTGGTGCTTAAGCCCTCCTGGCGCAGTGGAAGAGAGATGGCAGCTCCTTCCGGAAAGTTCTGGATACCGATACCGATAGCAAGGGCCATAGCTGTGGCATAGAGGGAAGGGTCAGCTGTGTGCTGTGCTGCCAGGGCAAAAGAAAGCCCTACGGCCATGCCTTCCGGGATGTTGTGCAAAGTCACGGCAAGCACCAGCAGGGAAGTTCTTTTCCACGAGGCAGACATGCCCTCCATCTTATTGATACCCGGGTGCAGATGGGGCATGTAATGGTCAAGTATCATCAAAAATGCAATTCCAAGGATAAAGCCGCCGGCGGCAGGAAGCCATCCGATCATGTCCATGGCGGAAGCTTCCTCGATAGCCGGGATTAACAGGCTCCATACCGATGCGGCGATCATGACACCGGCGGCAAATCCGAGAAAAATTTTCTGTATTCCCATACGCATCTGATTTCTGAAGAAAAAGACCACAGCAGAACCTAAAGTTGTCATGGCGAATGTAAAGCCTGTTCCGCCGGCAGCCCATAGTAGAGTTTTCATGGGAATCCTCCTTTGCTTGTATCAAGGGTTAAAAGATAGAATGATAGCTTTTATTGTTAAAATATGAAGAACCTTGTCCAAATATGTATGTCCTTTAGAGAAAATTATGGGGATGTGCCCAGACATTGAGGGATAAAGGTTTGCTTATTATGGAAATAGATGGTATGATAAAACAATACAGCCGCTTATGGATGATTTGTCCGTAAATGCGAGAGTACTGTACAGTTGCGGTGATTGATTAAAATGGCCGGCTCGGCAGAATATTTTATTTTTTCTGGTATTCTGGTCATGAAATTGGGGAGAAATGTATGGCAGATAAAAGATTTGCGCTGTTAATCGATTCAGAGAACATTTCATCGAAGTATATTTCGGTGATTCTCGGTGAGCTCAGCAAGTACGGAACTACCACATACAAAAGAATATACGGTGATTGGACAGATACAAAAGCTTCCCGGTGGAAAGGAAAGCTGCTGGAGCATTCCATTGTGCCCATTCAGCAGTTCGCCAATACCACAGGGAAAAATGCCACGGATTCAGCTATGATCATTGATGCCATGGATATTTTATACAGCAGCCAGGTGGATGGTTTCTGTCTGGTATCCAGCGACAGTGACTTTACCCGTCTTGCCAGCAGGCTGAGGGAATCCGGAATGACGGTGATCGGCATGGGCGAGGAGAAGACGCCGCTGTCTTTCAGGAGTTCCTGCACAATTTTTACTAATTTGGAGGTACTGCTGGAGGAGGAAGAAAAGGGCGAGGAGATGACAGATGAGTCCGGCAGGGTAAAGGCATCGGATAAAGAGACGCTGGAAGATACCTATGACAGCGGGCCGGAGAAAAACCGCAAGATTATCAGCACCATCATAGGAATGATTTCCGATAATGAGGACAAAGGAAAGACCTCCAGCCTGGGAGAGATTGGAAACCGTCTGCTGAATAAATATCCTGACTTTGACGTGCGCAATTTCGGCTACAGCTCTCTGTCCCGTTTCATTCAGGATTCGGGTGTGTTTGATCTGAAAAGAGTGGAGAATTCTATTATCTTATCAGTAAAAAGTGACGATAAAACAAAAGGAGAGATTGTAAAATATATTAAGGCAGAAGTGGGGAAACATGGAAAGAAAGGAATCGGCATCAACCAGCTAAGCAACGAGCTTCACAGCCGCTTCAAGAATTTCCGGGTGAAGCAGTACGGGTATTCCCAGTTCTCAAAATTTGTGCAGAGTCTGGACGGCGTGGAGGTCTATGAGACGGACCAGCGCCAGAAGATGGCCAGGAAATCGTAACGGTTCCGCATTTTCACAGCCCTGCTGAGTAGCTGCAAGGATTTTACAAAATAGGAGGGTAACTTATGGATTTAACCATGTCGATTGCTGCTGCCAGCATGGATATGAGCGCTGCCAAACTGCAGCAGGATGTATCCATCTCCATGCTGAAAAGGGCAATGGAAGACCAGGAGGCAAGCATAAACGTGATGATGGATGGTATTGACGCGGCTATGCAGCCCCCGGTGGAGCATATGATTGACACGTATGCATAAAACGGACATTGTAAGGAGTGATTTCAGACACGTTTTTCGGAGCGTGTCTGAAATTTGTTTTATGGTAACTGTTCCATACTTTCGCAGCTGCGTCAGATAGCGGGATTAAACTTTCAGACACACTCTAATATTGAGGAAAGCAGAATATCGAAAGTCTAATGTCAGGATTATGCAGGAAAAGAAAAGACACAGCCATAGAAGCAGCGTTATACTAAAAGATAAAAATGCAAAGGAGAATAGCTGTGGAAATTACAGTTGGATTTGTACTATTTGTATTTGCAATACAATTTTGCTCGTATTTTGTGAAAGGCTTAGCGGGGTTTGGGGACCCGTTGATCTCCAATCCCATGCTGTCCCTGACTGCCCTGCAGAACAATCAGATCACCCCAATGAATCTGCTGATGAACTGGCCGCTGAATCTGTACATATCTTTTAAAAATAGAAAAGAGTTTTCTGTCAAATCTACCATACCCATGATTGTGTGTATTCTCATCGGTATGGTGCCGGGGCTGCTGTGTCTAAAATATGCAGCTTCATGGAAAATAAAAGCCCTTCTGGGCCTGGTGGTTGTAATCTGCGGGGTGGAGATGATCACAAGAAAAGAATCTGCCAAATCGTCAGGAAACGGGATTGTGATGGCACTGGTATCTATGGCGTCAGGATTCACCGCCGGATTGTATGGGATTAATCTGTTCTTTGTGGCGTACATTGAGCGCACCGGGTATGTGAACAGGAATCAGTTCCGGGGCCAGATGTGCTTTATCTTTTTTATTGAGAATACCATCCGTCTGCTGATATACATTTTTACCGGATTCTATACAGTGGATATTTTGAAACTGGCAGTGATTTCTGCGGCAGGCGTTATCTGCGGCATGTTTTTGGGAAGCCGGGTGGACAGTAAGCTAAGTGAAGCGGCAGTCCGCAGGATCATTACCATTGTGTTTATCTGTGCCGGATTGAGTACTTTGGTAAAAGCTGTGGTTTTTAAAATATAATTGATGCGTCCTCCCGCCTTCAGGCGGAAGGACGCTCTAGAGTCATATTCCCTTTATTGGCCATATAAAACACTCATCTCTTTTTGATTAATCTGTACCACCATTCGATGTAATATCTAATGCAATGCAAGTACATTCCGCTTCAAACTGGTATATGCGATCAGGATATATATAAAATAAATGGTAAAAAACAACCCCACAGTGGTTCCGGCTATGATCAGAGGGTGGCTGGCGCCTACCAGAATACCCGGTTCCACCGCACCGCCCAGGCTCAGTATGAATGGGATGCCAATCAAGAGGGGCGGCACGGCGGGCATGAGATAATAGATGGCAAGCTGCCGTCGGAGCACCCGCTCCATTTCCCGGCGTTCCATACCCAGCTTTTGAAGCAGAAGAAACTGGCGCTGATAGCGGCCGGTTTCGCTGAGCTGCTGGATGGTGAGGATGGCGGCAGCGGTCATGGTAAGTATCAGCGCCAGATAATAAAGGGGGAATACGAACATGGCTGTTGCGGCGGCCCATTCATTTTCCGCCTGGGATTTGGCGAAGATAGAATCAAAATCCGTCCGGCTTTCCTGTATGGCGGTCAATGCCTGGAACTGGGATTCACTGACAGGCTCTTTCGTCATGGCGGCATAAGCTCTGTGGCTGGCTGTGCAGGATTCGGCGGCCTCATCCGGCACGATGATGAGAAAGCCGTGTCCATTGGCCTGCCATGTATACTGTGTAAAGGATTCCGTATAGACTGGGCCTGGCTTCAGGACACTGCCGTTTAGGGAAACGGGATGGTCATAGTCTGTCATAGTATCCTTCAGGAAAGGCATACAGTGAACCAGATATTGTCCATTCTCCAGGGTAACCTTTTCATATCCCAGCATGGAACGCAGGGCGGTGTAATCGCTGAATTTCATCAACAGATCCCGCTCATAGTAACCGTAGTATTCATCATTTGTCCGGATGCTTTGGGTTACATAATCGGTTATCTGGCGGGTTTCTCCCAGGTAAAGCTGGTATTGGAGGGCGTTTTTCGTGGGGATGCCGGTGCTGATATAATCCAGATAATCGTCTAAATTCTGATTTTCCTCCGAACTTCCGATGAACAAATCAAAGCAGGTGGTCTGCTGGGCCCGTTTTTGAAACATGGCGGAGAAGGTCAGTCCGGTCCCCTGAGAAATTAACACTGCGGTAAACAGCAGGGCTGTTGTGGCCATGACAACGCCCATGGCAGCCAGCTTTGCGGACAGTGTGCGGAATATGAGCAGCGTCTGTCCCTGGTATTTTTGCCAGGGGTGTTTTTGGAACCAGGCAGGGACGCCGGAGGAAAAACTGATAAAAAATCCGTAGAGGGACAGTATAATGCATCCTGCGCCGCAGATGCCGGATGGAAGATTGCGCAGTAGAAGCAGCAGTGTCCCGGCTGTACCCAGCCCAATGGATGCCGGGAAAAGTTTCCTCCGGGTGCTGCTCTTTTTAATCACCGCTTCTTCATTTCTGCGTTCGAAATAAATCAGGTCATAAATTTTCATGGAACGGATGCGCTTGTGGTTCCGAAATTGGGCAGACAGGTAGATCAGTGAAAAATAAACCAGTGTCAGTCCAATTGCTCTCAGGGAAAACGCGAATCCAAATGTATACCGGGTGTGAAAAAGTGCCAGTATCAGTGCCCGTAAAATCTGGTAAATCAGATTTCCCAGGAGGATTCCCAGTGCCAGGGCCACAGCGCCCACGGCCAGATTTTCCAGGAAAAACAGCCTGGCAGCCTGGCGGTTTTCCAACCCCATGAGGATGTAGGTTCCCAGTTCCCGGCTGCGGCGGGAAAGCATAAAACTGGTGGTGTAAGATACCAGCCAGCCCATGATGCATACAGCGGTGATGCTGGCCAGGGTCACCACCAGGGGCAGGGATTTCAGACTGTGGGACAGTTCTTGAAGTTCCCCGGAGAACACCAGCCCGTTGAAGGCATAGAGCAGGGCTGCGGACAGTACTGTAGTGACAAAATACACCAGATAATCCCTTGCCTGGCGTCTGGCGTTCCGCAGGGAAAGCTTAGATAACGTCACTGACATCACCTCCCATCAGGGCCAGTACATCCAGAATCTCGTGGTAGAAGACTGACCGGGTTCTCCCTCCCCGGAGCAGTTCGTTGAAAATGCGTCCGTCTTTCAGAAAAAGAATCCGGGAAGCGTAGCTGGCGCTGTATGGGTCATGGGTGACCATGAGGATGGAAGCAGCCATATTCTGATTCATGTGAGTCAGGATTTCCAGCAGGTTTTTGGCCGACTTGGAATCCAGGGCCCCGGTGGGCTCATCGGCCAGGATGAGGGATTGGCCTGCTATTATGGCTCGGGCGCAGGCGGCCCTTTGTTTTTGTCCGCCGGATACTTGATAGGGGAATTTGTCCAGTATATCTGTGATTCCCAGGGCGTCGGCTGTCTGCTGTACCCGCTGCTGGACTTTGCGGGGCGGAAAATGATTCAGGGAAAGGGCAAGCCCGATATTTTCTTCGATGGTCAGAGTGTCCAACAGGTTGAAATCCTGGAATACAAACCCCAATTTCTCCCGCCGGAACCGTGCCAGTTCCCCTGGGGGCAGATCGGAAATGTCCATTTGATCCAGCAGGATGGTTCCGGCGCTGACGGTGTCGATGGTGGAAATGCAGTTGAGCAGTGTGGTCTTTCCGCTGCCGGATGCGCCCATGATGGCTATAAATTCCCCGTCTGCCATGTCAAAGCTGACCCGGTCCAGAGCCTTAGTCACATTGTTTTGACTGCCGTAATATTTTTCGATATTTTGTACTTGCAGCATGATAGAAGCCTCCCTTCATGATATCTCTTTGTCCATTGGGAACTGTCATCAAATAACTTGTGGCAGCTCCTGAGGGGCTATGCCGGCTATTAACTGACAGTTTTTTATATGAACATAGGATACCGCAGTCAGGAGGCTTTTGGTAGTGAATTATAATGAAGTTATCTTACAGTTTTGAAAGAATCTGCGGCATTTTATTGAGCAGAAGCCGGGAATGTGAGAGACACACTGGTGCCCTGCTGCTGGGTGGATTCAATTTCAATACCAATCTCCAGAACTTCTGCCAGTCTCCGGCAGAGATACAGTCCCATCCCAGTGGAGCCGCCTCTGGCCCGGCCGTTGCTCCCTGTGTATCCCCGGTCAAAAACACGGGGCAGTTCGTGGGCCGGGATGCCGATTCCGTTGTCGCTGACGGTGAGATACACGTGCTGTCTGCCAGTATGTGCACGTATAGTGACAACAGGGTCTTCTTTACGGTAGCGGGCCGCATTCTGCAGAAGCTGGCCAATGATAAAACACGCCCATTTGTCATCTGTATAGACAGTCTGCTCCAAATGGTCTGTCTCGATGCGCATACCGCTTTGAATCAGCAGGGCACGGTGGTTTTGGATGGAGCGGGAGACGATCTCTGACAGAGCGGCCCTGCGGACAATGAAATCCTTCTCCGGGCTTTCTGCCCGGGCGTAAAACAGGGCCCGCTGTACGTGGGCCTGGATTTGGGCCAGCTCATGGGTGAGTTTCCGCCGGGCTTCCCCGTCCACATTCCGGCATATGAGCTGGGCGGCAGTGATGGGAGCTTTGATTTCGTGGACCCAGCTTTCTATGTATTCCCGATACTCTTTCTGACTTGCCTGTGCATCGGAGACAGTGCCGATCATGTCCCGGCCGCAGCGGCGCATCAGTTCAAAGAGTTTTCCCTCATACAGGCAGTCAGGAGGGGGCACGCATTCGGTGAACAGGTACTTCTGATCCAGTCCATTTAAGATAGCGCCCAGTTCCCGCAGACGGGCACGCTGTCTGAAAAAATCAGACAGATATATGGTTGTGGTGATGAGCAGGCAGAAGATGAGAAGGAGCAGGAGGATTCCGGGCTGGGTGCCGGTGGACAGCAGAAAAGCAGAGGCAGCAGCTGCAAAAACAATCTGAATGATCATTCGGTTTATGCGCTCAGACAGAAATTCGCGAAACGTCATAGCTGATACCCCATTCCTCTCCGGGTTTTTATGAATCCAGGCAGTCCCAGAGTGTTCAGTTTCCCCCGCAGGCGGGTGATGTTCACACTGAGGCTGTTGTCGTCAATGTAGATTTCACAGTCCCATAAGACTTCAATCAAGTCGGCACGGGAGACGATTTCCCCGGGATGGGCCATGAGATGCGCCAGAATCTTCAGTTCATTCCTAGTCAGGTCAGCGGACTGCCCGCCGTATGACATGACGCCCCTGGCCAGTTCCAGCCGGAGCCCATGGACTTCCAGCGCAGCTGACTCAGCCGGAGTTTTGCTGCGACGAAGGACCGCTTTTACTCTGGCCAGAAGGACTGGGATGTTGTAGGGCTTTGTGATGTAATCATCCCCGCCCAGACTCAGCGCCCGCAGCTCATCCATGGAAGAATCCCGGCTGGTAACGAAGATGATGGGAATGTCAGCCGTCCTTCGGATATCAGCGCATAATGACCAGCCGTCCTGGCCGGGCAGTCCCAAGTCCAGCAGGATGAGCTGGGGAGCGCTTTTTTGTACCTGTTCCATAATCTGGGTGAAATCAGTGATGGGGACTGCCTGGTAACCTTCGTTTTCCAGTAAAAGTGATAATTCATTTCGGATTGAGGGGTCATCTTCGATGATCATGATTTTCTGCATGGGGGATTCCTTATTTCATAACATGTACGATATTCTGCGTTGCTATATCCATGAAAAGTTCTGTAATTTTCTGGGCTCCGGTATCTTCCGTCCAAAGATATTTCATACCATCACCAGTTGTAAAATGGTAATAAAATCATAAAAGTTACTAAAAGATTTTAAGAATTCTGTCAACTAGATTCGTTCCACCATTCTATTGAAAATCGATGCTAAAACGGCTTATTCAAAGTACAACGCAATATGTTCCCTCCATATATAGCAAATTAGTCCGCCAAAAGTTCTCAACAATAAAAGTTGAGTTTTGGCGGCCTAATCGCTATATATAGTATATGAACTTATGAAGAGAGAATATTTCATTACATTGATACAAGCCTTTGTACAATCTCAAGCACTATACAGTATAGCACCGCTTCCGCCGCGGACCCATTTCCCTAAATGATACACAGCCTGGCTCACCACATATTCTCCGTGGTTGATAAACACTTCGATCATATTCTCATCTACCAGAATTTCCAGCTGTGTTCCTTCCATGATTTTTGGGGTACAGGCAGTCAGCAGCACATCTTTGTTTCCGGGACATACGGCGGTTCTGTCTGTATAGATATGACCGTCTTCCCGCCCGATGAGGAAGCCGCCGATGTCTGCCTCTTCTCCCTCCGATAAGTTCATGCACACCCGGTATCCTGCCGGGGAAGCCTGGGAAGGTTCTGTGATTTCTCTGGAGTAAGCTTTTTGCACATTGGGATGCATCCGGAAATATACGTGTCCGTCTTTTGCTTCCACCACCCGGGGCGGGCAGAACATGCCAATCCAGCCGGCTTCTGCCGCCTCCGGCATCCGAAGCCATGCGGTCATGATTCTTCTTCCCGCCTCATCCACAGTAGTCTGGGCGGCATAGAGATCCAGGCCGTAGTCCAGGAACTGCCAGGTATCGGGGATGGTCATTTCACAGGTGTCTTCCTGAAATTCCACCGGAAAGCAGATGTTGTGGCTATTGCCGTGGCAGCTACGGCTTGGGCCGTCCAGGGAAGCGCCTATCACGGAGAGCAATAGCACGCTTCCTCCTTCTGTCTCGAAATAATCGGGGCATTCCCACATCCATCCGAAGGATGGGCTTTTTGCGGCTTTGTTTACATATTTCCACGTGGACAGGTCTTCGCTGCGGTAAAAGAGAACCTGGCCCTGTCTGTCTTCTGTGCGGCTGCCCACAATGAGATACCAGGCATCTTTCCCCCGCCAGATTTTCGGGTCCCGGGTATCTGCAGAGTGCCCCACCAGGCTGTCTGCCAGGGGCGGGATGATTACCTTCTTGCCAGCCCAGTTGTCAAAAGAAAAGCCGTCTTCTGAGGATATCATCAGCTGAGCGGATTTGAGATGGTCAGCCCGGCACACATGGATGTCCTCCGGGTCAGCATCCTCATAGCGGACTCCGGTGTAAACCAGGTGCATAGTCCCGTCTTTTTCTATGGCGCTGCCGGAAAAGCAGCCGTTCTGGTCTTCTTTTTTTGTGGGGAACAGGGCAATGCCCCTGTGTTCCCAGTTTACCAGATCTTTACTTACCGCATGTCCCCAGTGCATGGTCCCCCAGCGGGGGGCATAGGGAAAATATTGGTAGAATATATGATAGTATCCTTTGTAATAAATAAAACCGTTTGGGTCATTGACCCAGTTGTCCGGTGCTTTTAGATGTATTTTCTGTGTGATCATGTTCTGCTCGTCCTGTTTTCTACAGTTCTTTAGGTTTCAGTATAACTCTTTCCCGTATTTTTGTCAAAGAAATGCATCTTTGAGGGAAGCAGCACAAAAGTGATGGTATCGCCAATCTGGCCGATTTCATCTTTAGATACTCTGGCGGCTGCCATACGGTTTCCGAAAGTAAAATACAGATTGTTTTCATTGCCCATGACTTCCGTGTCGGTGAGCACTGCCTGCTGTTTGTCCTGTTTGTATAATTCAACACTCTGAGGATCCAGTTTGATGTCTTCTCCGCGGATGCCCAGTACCATTTTTCCGCGTTTTCCATTTAACCGCTTCTGAACATCCTGGGGAAGGCTTATGGTATTTCCGTCAGAAAAGGTTATGCTGTGGTCATCCACGTCCACATCGAAGAAGTTCATCTGGGGAGAGCCGATAAACCCGGCTACAAACTGGTTGGCAGGATGATTATACAGTTCCATAGGTTTTCCCACCTGCTGGACAATTCCGTCTTTCATAATGACGATTCTGTCTGCCATGGTCATGGCCTCCACCTGGTCATGGGTGACATAGATGGTGGTGGCGCCCAGCTCCCGGTGCAGCTTGCTGATTTCTGTCCGCATACTCACCCGCAGCTTGGCGTCCAGATTGGACAGAGGTTCATCCATGAGGAATACTTTCTGATTTTTCACTATGGCCCTGCCCAGAGCCACCCTCTGGCGCTGTCCGCCGGAAAGATTTTTTGGTTTCCGATAGCGGTATTCTTCCAATCCCAGAATGCGCACCGCCCAGTCTACTTTTTTCTTAATTTCTTCGGCCGGCATTTTCATATTCTTCAGGCCGTACCCGATGTTCTTTTCCACTGTCATGTGGGGATACAGGGCATAGTTCTGGAATACCATGGCAATGCCTCTGTCCTTGGGCGCTGTCTCATTGACCTTTTTTCCGTCAATGTACAGCTCTCCGCCGCTGATTTCCTCAAAGCCGGCAATCATACGCAGGGTTGTGGATTTTCCACATCCAGAGGGCCCTACAAAGGCGATAAATTCTTTTTCTTCAATATTCAGGTTGAAACCGTTTACTGTATTTTTATCCGCTCCGGGATATTTTTTGCAGATATTTCTAAATTCTATAAAGCTCATATGATCATCCTTCCTTAGAACCTGTTGAGGTAACACCTTCTACAATCTGCTTGGAGAATAGGGAGTAGATGATGATTACCGGAATGGTTACCAGTGTAATTACGGCAAGTGTCTGTCCCATGGTTGTGTTGTCATTTGATGTGATGGAGTTTAAGCCAATCTGTGCAGTCAGCAGGTCGCTGGAGGTAAATACCAGCGAGGGCCACAGGTAATCGTTCCAGATGTTCAGAAATGTGAACACGCTGACTGTGGCCACCACTGTTTTGGACATTGGCAGAACCATTGTGAAAAAGTATTTTACCGGGCCGCAGAAATCCAGCTGGGCCGCTTCGTACACATCATCCGGCAGACTGACGAACACCTGCCGGAACAGGAAAATATTAAACGGATTTACAATCATAGGCAGTATGTAACCTATCACAGTATTCAAAAGTCCTGCTTTGGCAATAATCAGGAAATGAATGGTAATGACTGTTTCCGTTGGCACGATCAGCAGCATCATAATGATCAGCAGCCACTGGTCCCGGAAGGGGAAGGGAATCTTTGCCAGGGCGTATCCGGCAAGCCCGTTTACCACAATTCCCAGGAGAATCAGCACTGCGGCGTAAAATAGTGTGTTTGCCATATAGCGCACAAAATTCGTGTTGGTGAGAATCGAAATATAATTGTCAAAAAAACTTCCGCCCGGCATGGGAGGTATGAACGCCGCAATGGAATTCATATCCGCGGTAATGGCCGAATCCGGCTTAAAGGAGTTTGCCAGCATCCAGAGTACCGGAAACAGGAAGAAGATGGACAATACCAGCAGGATGGCAACCAGTACCCAGTTAATTCGTTTTTGCTTTTTTGTTAACATGTTTTCCCTCCCTCTCCTTTGTCAGCACATTTTGGATAATCGTCAGGACCACCACAAATACGGTGAATACAATGGCCATTGTGGAGGCCAGGCCCATTTCCCAGTTGACGGTTCCTGTCTCATAAATATCGTATACAATGGTATAGGTGGAATGATCCGGGCCTCCCCCGGTCATTACCATAGGCTGTACCAGCATGCGGAATGCTCCGATGGTAACTGTGATAAATACAAATACGCACAGAGGCTTTAATTCCGGCAGGGTCACGTCTTTGAACTTCTGCCAGCTGGTGGCGTGGTCCATCTCTGCGGCTTCATAGATGGCCGGGTTGATGTTCTGCAGTCCGCCGAGAAAGATAATCATCTGGTAACCCATGCCCTGCCATACGCTCATGATGGCGATAGACGGAAGAGCCTGTTTGGCGCTGTGGATAAATGGCTGGGCGTCAATGCCCATCTGTCCCAGCAGTGTATTTAGAATCCCTTCCGGGCTGTAAATCTGCATCCACAAAGTGGATACCACAGCCAGAGACATGACAACAGGGATAAAAAATGCTACTTTGAAATATTTTTTACAATGAGCGGCGTGGTTGATGGCGATTGCCAGCAGCAGCGCGCCGCCGCATTGCAGGGGGACAATAATAAGTACAAATTTCACGGTATTTAAAAAGGATTTTACAAAGAGCTCATCTTTGAAAATATCGGTATAGTTTTTCAGGCCTGTAAAATGTGTCAACTCCGGATTCAGTGCGAAATAGTCGGTAAAGCTGAATCCAAACGTCAGCAGCATGGGCAGGAATAAAAACAGTGTAAGGAGCACCAGTGCAGGGCCGAAAAACGCCATTCCCATAATCGAATTCTTTTTCTTCATTATTCTCTCGTATAACGTTCCAGTTTCGCGTTAATCCTTTCTACTGATTTATCCATTTCAGTCCGGGCGTCCTTCCCGCCCAGGGCTACACTTTCCAAAACTTCCTGGAAGAAAGTGCTTACCTGTGGATATACAGGGGTCTTCGGCCTTGGATGGCCGTAATTGCTCAGTTGATTGTATAATGCAGCATAATTTTCATCTGTCTGGAACACGTCAATGCTCTCGAACGCCTCATAGGTGGAGGGGAAAGTCTTTGACATTTCCCAGATGCGGATTCCGCTTTCTACACCGCTCATCCACTGCACCAGCTTTGTGGAGCCTTCGATGTCCTGGGTTCCGGAGGATGCGGCAAACGCCCAGGAACCAGTGGGGGTGTATTTCTCTCCATTCCACTTCTCGCTGGCCACATAGGGGGCCACGCCCAGTTTGATATCCGGATAGCTGCCATAAATGGTGTTGACTTCCCAGGCTCCGTCGAATTTGAACGCGGCCCGTCCGCCTTCAAACAGGTTTTCAATGGGCGCTTCTGACATATAACCCTTTTTCACAATCGTCTGAAAATAATTCATAGTTTCTGCGTTTGCCTCTGAATTGAAGTATCCGTCAGCAGTCAGTCCGTCTTCACTGACCAGTTCCCCGCCGTTTGACCAGATAAATGGAGCATAATAGTAAATACTGGCCTCGCCCACAGGAAAAGTCATGTCCAGTGGATACCCCTTCTTTTCATCCATCAGAGGTTTCAGCTGTTCCAGGATTTCCAGAAATTCGGACCAGGTCCACGGGTGTCCGGCGTCCGGTACCTGAATACCGGCTTCCTGGAGGATCTCTTTGTTGTAGTAAAGACCCACGCTGGATTCCATCACTCCAAGAGCATATAGTTTGTCGTTGTAAGTGCCCTGGTCAATGATGGACGGCAGATAGATGCTTTTTTCTTCTTCTGATAATTCAGCCAGGGGCTGGATAATTCCGTTTGCCGCGTAGGCAGCTATGTTGGGGCCGTCCACAGTGAGCACATCAGGGAGCCCGCCAGCCATCACAGAGGCGTTGATTTTGTCTGAATATCCGCCGCCGCTGTCGTTTCTGGGGATGAATTCAATGTCGGCAAAATAGGTGCCGTCATATTCCTCGTTAAAACTTTCCACTGCCTGTTTGTATGCCTGCCCTTCTTCTGTGTCCTCAATGGAATGGACCCAGATGGACAGATAGGATTCACCCTGGTCATACCCTGCTATGTCGCCTGGGGAAATCTGCTTTTTCTGACAGCCAGTCAGGCAGCCCGCAGCCAGTAGAATTCCAGCCAGGCACATCAGTCGTCTTTTCATACGTTTCCTCCTTATCATAATCGGTTTCGTAACCGATAAAGGTACCGGTTACTTTATAAAATAATCATAATATACACGCTGGCTGTTGTCAATGATCAATTGCACTTTCGGCGTATGTTCTATTTTTCCCGCACTGTTTTTATACAAAATTGACAAAACCGGTACTGGAACCGATTGATTTCTGACTGCACTTTTGATATACTCAAAAGAAACGGTTGAAATAAAGATGAAAAAAAAGAAAGTGACTTTTGCGGATATTGCCGCGTATACGAATTTTTCGAAAACCACCATTTCACGGTATTTTAATAACCCGGATTCCCTCACCTTGGAAAACCAGCAGAAGATTGCAGACGCGCTTACCGCATTGGATTACAAAGAAAATAAAGTGGCCCGCATTCTGGCTAGCGGCAAGACGGAATTTGTGGGGATTATTGTACCCAATCTTTATATGCATTATTATGCGGAAATGCTGAACCAGATTCTCTCTACCTATGAAACTTACGGTTACAAATTTCTGGTTTTTGCGGGAGATGAAAAAAAGGATGTGGAAAAAAAATACATTGAAGAGCTTCTTGCCTATAATATCGAAGGGATGATTGTACTGAGCCCCACCATACCGTCGGAGGAGCTGGCGGCTTATCACATACCGGTGGTGGGGATTGAGCGGGAAGATTCCCATATATGCAGTGTAAATACAGACAATTATATGGGGGGCGTACAGGCGGCAGGTCTGTTGAAAAAATGTAACTGTGACGTGGTCATTCATATCAATGCAGAGATTGACGAGACAGTTCCGGCTTATGGAAGAATCAGGGGTTTTCTGGATATCTGCAGAGAATATGAACTGCCTTACGAAATGATGTTAGGCAGTATCGGCAATTCTTTTGAGGAAAACCAGGAGAAGCTCCTTCAAATTGTGGATACCCTGGAAGAAAAATATCCCCAGAGGAAAAAGGGAATCTTTATCTCCAATGATACCCACGCCAATATATTGTTGAATATTCTTGTCCGCAGATATGGGAAACTTCCTGAAACATATAAGATAATAGGGTTCGACAATTCCCCCATATCCAGTGAGGCAGTCATCCCTATGAGCACCATCGGCCAGCAGATCCCGGAGATTGCCAGGGAAGCCATGGAGCTTCTGGCCCAGCAGATGACAGAGAGCAAAAAGAGGCGTCCGGTGCCTCTGGAGGCCCCTGTTCACAAGATTATTCCACCTGTATTAATCCGCCGGGAGACTGCTTAACTCCTCAGTGTCAAACAGTTCCATTGCCTTCAGCGACAGAATCAGTCTCTGCCGGACAGCGGGATTGTCCAGTTGGAAGCCGCATATTTCTGAAATCCGCTCCATGCGGTATGCTAAGGTGTTGCGGTGGATGTGGAGTTCCTGGGCGGTGATGCCTGTACTTCGCTCGTGGATGAGATATGAGTACAGGGTTTTCAGTAGTTCGGTGTGGTTGTCCTGGTCGTATTTTTTCAGGGCCAGCAGTTCAGGGAATGCGGTCAGTTTCCATTTCTCGTTTTTGGAAAATACATAAAGTATGTGGTGGACCGCGTAATCTCTGTAATAACGGATCATGGGGCAGGACTCTTTCAGCCGGATTGAGGCAGGGCAGGTCAGCGCCCATTCTGCCTGCATGTAGTAAGTGTGCAGGTCATAGAATCCCTGAAATGTGTCGCTCACGCCGATTTCACAGTTTAATTCTGTGCTGATGCGCTTCAATGCGCTGTGCAGTGACTGGGCGTCCGGCTGTTTTCTGTAGTTGAATAGTGTGGCGATTTTGTCCTGGTAAAATACAGACTTGGCGCCGCCGCAACGTTCCATCTGACTGGCGATTCTCTCGTCGGAAAGGCCGTGTTCTGAGGAGGTGTGAAGTACAGCCACAGTAAAGAATTCTTCCGGGAGAGCGCCCAGGGAGAGCATCTGCTGGCGGATGGGCTTGGGATTAGTCAGTTTACCGCTGAATAAATCCCGCATAAAATGCTCGTAATAGTCGCCCCGTTCATTTTGAAACCGGGTGCTGCGCAGCAGTAATTGAAGGACGTAACCGCCCAGGTATTCCGCTAGTTCGATGTCGCTTTGGCAGATGCTTTTTTTCATGCCCGCGATGAAAAGATGCCCTTTGATTTTTCCGTATTGTTTTAGATTGTAATTGATGAAGGGAACGTAAAAATAGCGGGAATTTACCACAACTGCTCTTTCTTCTGCTTCCATGGCGCTGAGTTCTTTGCTGTTAATCAGGCTGCTCACCAGGTCAAAGGGCAGGTAGCCTTCGTCCTCCAGCCGCCGCCAGGCGGCGCTTAAATCCCGCATATCATGGCTGCGGTCGATGGCCAGCACTTTGAAGCTGGAGTCCACCAGATATGCTGGATTTCCCATAATATCAAAGATCATTTCAATCAATTTCTGAAGACTCTGCTGTGTGTACACAGCCATTTTAAAAATATCAATCTGTTTTCGCAGAAAAAGAATCCTTGAATGAATTTCGTTGAAAATACCTTCCATTGACAGACTGGTTCCCAGAAGAAGGCAGCTGCAGGGAAGCTGTTTTACAGAGCTTTCTGCCTGCTGAAATTCCTCTGGTTTCACAATACAGATGAAATCAGGAAGCTGCATTCCCGCAGGCAGGGATGGGGGAAACCCGCTGGAAAGATATAAGATATCAGGAGAAAAGGGCTGGGACAGCTGCTCTGGGAACTCTGGATAGAACATAATGTCCTGGTATTTTCTGCGGCTGGAATCATGAACCATGATCATGTCAGGGGGCAGATGAATCCGCTCTGCAATTAGTGTGAGTGATAAAAACATGCTGAACCTGCCTTTCTGAGGGGATGAATGCTTTTACATAGGTTTGTGTATGATGCACAGACAATATGACGCAGGCTCTTACGTCCCGCACGATGTATCTCATCTTCTTTTGTAGTATGATTTAATTATAGCATATTTACAGCCTTTTATGAACTTTTTTTGTAATGAGACGGTATATGCGTTGTGCACAAAATATTAGATCCCAGATAACACAATGGAAGCTGGGCGTACAGGGAAGAAAAGGGGGAATTACAGTTATGACAGCAAAAGAAAATATGGAGAAAATTTTCCGGCATGAAAAACCGGACTGGATTGCGCATCTGGGAAGTGAAGCCTATGGAATCCGGGATTATATTGTGGAACGGCCCATTATGACCACTGGTTATGATGCATGGGGATGCCGCTGGATCAGCTGTCCGGATTCGCTGAATATCACGCATCCGGACACCAGTGATATTAAGCTGGAGGATGTGGCTGACTGGAAAGAAAAAGTGGTCTTTCCAGACCTGGAACAGATAGACTTTACGCCTATGAAAGAGGAGGCAGCGGCTTTTACGGACAGGGAGAGCCGGATGCTGCAGTACGTTTCCCTGAATGGTATCTTTGAGAGAACCCATATTCTGATGGGGTTTGAGAATGCGCTCTGCCAGGTGATTATGGATCCGGAAGCATACGGAGAGTTTCTGGCGGCTATCGCGGACCATAAGATTAAGCTGTTTGAGAAGGTGTATGAAATCTGCCAGCCGGATATTCTTGTGTACCATGATGACATGGCCATACAGACAGGGCCTTATTTCGGCATGGATTTCTATAAAGAATATATTTTCCCACAGTACAAGAGGATTGTGGACGCAGCCCGGAACATAGGATATCAATATGTGGTGCACCACAGCTGTGGCAAGGTGGATACGTTGATTCCTGAGTGGATTTCCTGTGGGTTTGATGGATGGGACAGTGTGATGGCCTGTAATAATCTGACGCAGGTGAAAAAAGAATACGGGGATCGGATTGTGTTCATGCCAGGGCTCGACACACAGAGAGTTCTCGGTTCCAGCCAGTCCTCCCGGGCAGATATTGAGAAGATGGTGGTGGAATGGATGGAAATGCTGGCGGGGGACGGAACGGGACTGATCATTGATTCCACTGTGGCCTACAGCCTGAATCCGGAGAATGAAAAAATCTGTCTGGAAATGATACAAAAACATGGCAGACCTTTTATGGAGGCAAAAAAGGCAGGGCGTCCATACCAGCCCCAGCTGGAGCAGGAGTGATATGTTTAATATTGATGAGTATTTCGCGCGTATCGGCTTTGTTCATCGGGAGTCAGAGGACCGGACACAGCAGTTTATCCGGCTGCACCGCTGTCATAGTCTCGCGGTGCCTTTCGAGGATTTTAACCCTTTCTGCGGTCTTGCGGTTTCCCTGGACATCCAGGATATTTTTGAAAAAGTGGTCAGGGACCGCAGGGGGGGCTATTGCTTTGAGCTGAACCGTCTTTTCCAGGAGCTGCTGCATGCCCTGGGGTATCAGTCAAGACCGGTTTTGTGCAGGCCCTTTTCCGGAGAAGGGGAGAGACTGCCGCTGACCCATCGGCTGAGTATTGTACCCCTGGACGGCCAGCTGTGGGTTGCCGATGTGGGGCTGGGGGGGAATGGATGGGTGGAGCCCCTTTTGCTGAAGCCGGGACTGGAACAGATTCAGTTTGGGCGGACATATCGAATCAGAGAGGATTCAGAATCGGGGTATGTGGTGGAATTAAAGCGGGAGGATGTGTTTGTGGAAGCTGTGGCATTCGGGCTTCATTATGCCGAGGAAAGTGATTTTGAAATGTCCAATTATTATACGTCTTCGTATCCCGGTTCTCCGTTTGTCACGCGTATGATGTGCACACTGCCTGCGTTTGAGGGAAGATATACCATACGAGACAATCTTTTTAAAATTGAGCAGGGGGGAAGGACTTCAGAGACTTTACTGAAAGCCGGTACAGTTCAAAATGTACTGGAAACTTATTTTGGAGTTGTGCTGACTGCTGATATGAATGCTTATATTTGTGATTATTTGGAGCGTGCCTGAGACACGCTCCATTTTGAGTCTAGGCGGCATACCTGCGCAAAAAGATGAAGATGCAGGGGCTGTGACCGGCGCAGATGGCGGTGATTAGCTGCAGGCTGTTCAAAAACTGCTGTATGTACGCCCTGCCTTTATAGGCCGCTTGCGGATTGCCGCCAGTTCCGTAACGGTGACCATTTCAAACTGCTGTTTTTTCAATCTTTTACAGATTGAGTCCACCGCATTGGCAGTGGTGGGATGAATGTCGTGCATCAGGACGATACCACCGTTGGCGGCAGTCTGGCTTACATAAGAAACCAAGCGTCCAGTATCTCTATATTTCCAGTCCAGGGTATCTACAGACCAGAAAATATGGGGAGTTCCGGATGCGTCCAGGATGCTCTGGTTGAAATCTCCGTAAGGGGTCCGGCAGACCGTGGACTTTCTGCCTGTGTACTGTCTGATTTTCCGGTCAGTAGCGGCAAACTGCCCTCTGGCTCCGGCGGCGCCTAACCGAGTGAGCTGGGGGTGGTCATAGGAGTGGTTTCCCAGCTCACACCCCATGCTGGCGGCTTTCTCAAGCAGGTTTCCCGTATTTCCGTTAATATTGCAGCCCAGAAGGAAAAAGGTGGCTTTGCACTTGTTCTTTTTCAGGGCAGACAGAACTTTTTTTGTATTCACCTGACTGGGGCCGTCGTCGAAGGTCAGGGCAATGTGCCGTTTGGTTTTATTGTATTTGACTACAGCCTTCTTTTTCATAAACCCTTTTACAGGGCCCTTCTTTACCTGATACCAGTTTGCGGATTCTTTCTGAATGCGGACTTTTTCCCCGAATTTCAGTGTTTTCAAAACCTTGGAGCCGCCGGAGGCTTTTGCGAAAATCGAGACAGATGACAGTTTGACGGCACCCTGCATGTTGGAAGAAACCTTTCGGAATCTCTCAGCTGCCTGGACAGGCAGTGCGGTGCAGACTATCAGCAGCAGGAGCAATGGCAGAAGCAATCTTTTTTTCAGATACATGTTCTTTTTCATAGCGTTCCTTTCCGTATGGATGGGGGCATATGCCCCCAAAATTGTTGTTTCTTGTAACCGGGAAAATATCCGGCAGTTACGTTTTTTTCCTCATTTGGAAATAAGGAGTACATTTGTCAGTATAACACAAATAGCGGTAAAAGTCAGTAATAAATTGCAAACTGTCTTGTCAGCTGTAAAGATATGTGCTATACTCAAAAGAAATTGTGAAGCGGTCTGATAAATCGACCAAGACGGAAACGAGGAAGGTAATGAATAATAAGGAATTAATTGATCAGTTGAAGCGTGAAAAAGATGCCGTAATTTTAGCCCATTATTATGTGCCTGCAGAGGTACAGGCTGTGGCAGATTATGTGGGGGACTCTTATTATCTGGGCAGACTGGCCGCCGATCTGCCCAATAAAACACTGGTGTTCTGCGGGGTATCTTTTATGGGCGAGAGCGGAAAACTGCTCAGTCCGGATAAGACAGTGCTTATGCCGGACCAGGAGGCAGACTGCCCTATGGCACATATGGTTACGCAGGAAGCGGTGGAGGAGGCCAGGAAAGCCTATGATGACCTGGTAGTTGTCTGTTACGTGAATTCCACAGCGCAGATTAAGTCCTGGGCAGATGTGTGCGTGACCTCGTCCAATGCGGTGAAGATTGTGAAAAACCTGCCCAATCAGCATATTTTATTTATACCAGACCAGAATCTGGCCCGGTATGTGGCAGAGCAGGTGCCGGACAAGCATATCATCATACCGGATGGCTATTGTCCCATTCATCATCATATGAGAGCAGAAGAAATTCGAAAGCAGAAAGAACTTCATCCGGAGGCGGAAGTGCTGGCCCATCCGGAATGTAACAGCCAGATTCTGGAGATGGCAGATTACATAGGTTCTACCAGCGGGATTATTGACTATGCGGCGGGCAGTGAGAAAAGGGCCTTTATCATTGCTACGGAAGCCGGTGTCTTGTATGAGCTGCAGCAGAAACGGCCGGATGGGGAATTTTATTTTGCAGATACTCTTCCGGTTTGCGAAGGGATGAAGAAGATTACCCTGGAGAAGATTATCCAGGTGCTCCGCACAGGGGAAAATGCGGTGGAGGTGGAAGAAAACCTTGTAAAACCTGCGGGAAATACATTAAAGAGGATGCTGGAGCTGGCAGCGGAAAAGGGGCAGTCATGAAGAAAAAAGAGGAAGCAAGAGAACTGTACTGTGATGTGGTGATTGCCGGGTGCGGGGTGTCCGGATTGTATACGGCCCTGCATCTTCCCAGGGAGTGGAAAGTGGTGATGCTCTCCAAGGAGGACCTGGAAAGCTGTGATTCCATGCTGGCCCAGGGGGGTATCTGCGTGCTGCGTGACCCGGAGGATTACGACTCGTACTTTGAGGATACCATGAAAGCCGGCCATTACGAAAACCGGAAAGAGAGCGTGGACATTATGATCCGGGAGAGCCGTCCGGTGATTGACAGACTGCTTCAGTATGGCGTGCGTTTTGATAAAGATTCCGAGGGAAATCTCCGTTATACCCGGGAGGGGGCCCACTCCCGGCCAAGAATCTGTTATCATAAAGATATTACGGGAAAAGAAATCACTACGGCTCTTCTTGAGCAGGTGAGAAAACTGCCCAATGTGGCAGTTATGGAATACACGGAAATGACCGACTTACTCACATTGAACGGACAGTGCACGGGTCTGGCGGCCCAGACACGGACAGGGGAGAAGCTGAAAATCTACGCGGAAGATGTGGTTCTGGCCACAGGGGGAATCGGGGGCCTGTATGCCCACTCCACCAATTATCCCCTGCTGACAGGGGATGCCTGCCGGATTGCCGATAAGCACGGAGTGGCGCTGGAACATATGGATTATGTCCAGATTCATCCCACCTGTCTCTACAGCAAAAAGCCGGGAAGAAATTTCCTGATCTCCGAGTCTGCCAGGGGGGAAGGGGCCATTATTTTCAATCATAAGAGAGAACGCTTTGTAGATGAACTTCTTCCCAGAGATGTGGTCACCCAGGCCATTTTGAAAGAGATGGAAAAAGAAGGGGTGGAGCACGAATGGCTTTCTTTTGAACAGGTACCGCCGGAGGTGGTGCGGGAACATTTTCCCAATATTCAGCAGAGGTGTCAGGAAGAAGGATATGATATTTTGAAAGAACCCATACCCATTGTACCTGCCCAGCATTATTTCATGGGAGGGATTCACGTAGACAGTTATTCGGCCACAACCATGGAGCATCTGTACGCTGTCGGGGAGACCAGCTGCAACGGAGTTCACGGGAAGAACCGCCTTGCCAGCAACAGTCTGTTGGAGAGCCTTGTGTTTTCCAGGAGAGCGGCTATGCATATTCAGGAAAAACGAAAGGAGAGAAAGCAGTATGAATCCAATTACCATGCAGCTTGCAGCTGATCCCTATATCCGTCTGGCATTGGCAGAAGATATCAGCAGTGAGGACGTGACCACCAATTCGGTGATGCCCGGATATAAAAAAGGAGAGGTGGAACTTATCGGCAAGGAAGATGGAATCCTTGCAGGGCTGTCCATATTTGAACGGGTATTTACACTGCTGGACCCAGCTACACAGGTGGAGCGCTATGCAGAAGACGGACATGAGGTTCAGAAAGGGGAGCTCCTGGCGAAAATCACCGGTGATGTGCGGGTTCTCCTGTCCGGTGAGCGGACTGCGCTGAATTATCTCCAGCGTATGAGCGGCATCGCCACTTACACCAGCACAGTGGTGAAAATGCTGGAGGGCACGAAGACAAAACTACTGGATACCAGAAAGACCACGCCCTGTATGCGGATTTTTGAAAAGTATGCGGTCCGTGTAGGAGGCGGACAGAACCATCGGTATAATCTCTCCGACGGTGTACTGCTGAAGGATAACCACATCGACGCGGCGGGAGGAGTGAAAGAGGCGGTGCAGGCGGCAAAAGAATATGCTCCTTTTGTGAGGAAAATCGAGGTAGAAGTGGAAAATCTCGATATGGTAAAAGAAGCCGTGGAAGCGGGAGCAGACATTATTATGCTGGATAATATGACAGAGGAACAGATGGGAGAAGCCATCAAAATCATAGACGGCAGGGCGAAGACTGAGTGTTCTGGAAACATGACCAGGGAAAATATCCAGAAGATTACAAAACTAGGTGTGGATTATGTGTCCAGTGGTGCGCTGACCCATTCTGCGCCGATTCTTGACTTGAGCATGAAACATTTACGGGTGCTGGAATCCTAATTAATGCCGGACAGATGACAATGGGAGGTGTGAGTATGGCGAAATGTGGGACGGTGCCGGAAAGGAGGAGACAGCTTCTGGCATTGATGCGGGAGGCCGGACAGCCTCTGCCGGGGGAAGCGCTGGGAAAAGAGACAGGTGTCAGCCGGCAGGTAGTGGTACAGGATATTGCAGTGCTGCGCACAGAGGGCTATCCGATCGTGTCTACCTCCAGGGGCTATTATCTGGATGAACCAAAGCAGGCAGTCCGTCTGATCAAAGTCTGCCATACAAACGAACAGGTGGAGGATGAGCTGTCCACAGTTGTAAATCTGGGCGGGAGTGTCCTGGATGTGATGATCAACCACAGGGCTTATGGAAAAGTGACAGCTCCGCTGAACATTAAAAATCATAGAGATATCCGGATGTTTGTCAATGACATACAGTCCGGCAAGTCATCGCCCCTTTTGAATGTCACATCCGGATACCATTTTCACCATATCGCTGCAGAGCAGGAGGAAATCCTGGATGAGATTGCAGAGGAACTGGACCGGAAAGGTTATATGGTGGACAGGCTCCCTTATGAGATTGAATTGTAAATTCTAGAGCATGATGATTTTTAAGACACGCTCTGGTGCTCTATCCGATAAATAATCTGTAGATAATCTGCAGGCTGTTTCGGGATAGTTACTTATTGCCACAATTCTTCCAGTGGATGGAACGTATAGCCCATTTCTTCCCATTTGGACAGGAGTTCATCCAGAATCTGCCCGTTGGTGGAGGAGGTGTTGTGAAGCAGGACGATTGCTCCTGGGTGGATTCTGCCCAGGAGCTTTTCGAATGCTTCCTCCCTGGTGGGCTGCTGGTCCTGCATCCAGTCCACATAGGCCAGACTCCAGAAAAACGTTTTGTAACCCATATCTTTTGCCATCTGCAGATTGGCCTCACTGTATTTTCCCTGGGGCGGCCGGTAATATTTGGTCATCTCGGTTCCTGTGATCTCTTTGTAAAGATCTTCCACCTTGGATAATTCTTCGGAAAACGTTTCCTGGGTGGAGATTTTGGACATGTCCGGATGGCTGAACGTGTGGTTCCCCACCACATGGCCTTCTTCTGCCATACGTTTAATCAACTCCGGGTTGTCAGAGACGAAATTGCCTACTGCGAAAAAGGTTCCGGGGGCCTTGTGTTTTTTCAGCGCGTCTAAAATGGCAGGGGTATTTCCGTTTTCATAGCCGCAGTCAAAGGTGAGATAGATGCGTTTTTCAGAAGTGTCCTGGGCATAGTAGGTATCAAATTTTTCCAATTCTTCCATGGAGGCGTTGGCGGTGGGCGGCTGGCCCTCTTCCGGAAAGCTCAATCCCCAGTTTCCATCAGCTGCGGTTTCTACAGATGTCTCGTCTGAGAGAACCATTGATGCTTCATCTGAGGCGCCGTCTGAAGATTTTGCGGACGTTTCAGCTGGAATGCCGTCCAAAGATTCCGCAGATGTTTCGGAGAGGGCGCCCTCTGAAGATTCTGCAGACATTTTGACTGAGATGTCGGATGAGATTTTGGCCAGGGCGTCCAGAGCAGGGACTTTACTGCCCATATTCACCACAGCGGCGATACGGCCCAGAGTAAATGCGGCGGCGAAGACCATGGCAGTGCTGAATATCTTTTTCCAATTCCATTGTTTCATCATAGATTCCTTGCGGATGCTGATTTTTTATCAGTATATGAAAGAGTGGGGGAAAGTAGAAGGATTACTGATTACTGGAACCGGTAAGCGGATGCGCGAAAAGAGGAGTATCCCTATCAGAAAGACCTGATACAAAAAAAGTCATGGGGGTGTTATATTAATGAAAGAATACATAAGAAAACGGGTACATGAATTATACTGGAATGATGATATCAATTGTGCCAGGACGGCAATCATCTGTCTGAGTGAATTATTTGAAACAAGGGCTGAACCCCAGACAATCTGGGCGGCAGTTGGGCTGCACGGCGCCGGCGGCTATAGGGCGCAGTGTGGTTTAGTGGAAGGCACGCTTATGTTTATAGGAATTTATCTTCATGAGATGGGAAAAACAGAAGATGAAATTGTATCTGCCTGTTATCATTTTGCGTCTGCATTTGATCAAACATTTGGCTCATTAAGATGTTTGGAATTGCGTCCTTTAGGTTTTTCAGAAAGCGACCCGCCGCATATGTGTGAAAAACTCACTTGTGATGGGATTGAATTTGCATATCAATATATTTTGGAAATTTAAGCAAAGGGTATTGACTCTCTCCCTGCGTAACGGTTTAAGCTGAAACTGAAAGGAGGAGGCAATGAAGACGGTGAAAGAGATGTCAGAGATAACTGGTGTAAGCATTAGAACATTAAGATATTACGACCAGATAGGTTTGTTGAAGCCAGCGGAATTAACGGCAGCCGGTTATCGTTTATATGACTCTAGAGCATTAGAAAGAATGCAGGAAATTATGTTCTTTAGAGAATTGGAAATTCCATTGGGAGACATAAAAAGAATAATGGATAATCCCAATTACGATAGAGAGCAGGCTTTATTAAAGCAAAAGAAATTGCTGGAGCAGAAGCGAAACCGGCTGAATGGGATTATTGAGTTAATCACGGACGTGATGAAGGGAGTTAATACTATGAGTTTTGAAGCGTTTACCAATGAAGATATACAGAAAATCATAGAGCATACTTTGGAGTGTATGCCGAAGGAGAGTATTGACAGGGGAGTAAAAGAGTATGGTAGTATAGAAAAGTACAGGGAACATTTGTCATCCGGCTTTACCAATGAGCAGGCCGCTGCAGATTTACTGAGGTGGTATGGCAGTAAGGAAAAAGTGATAGATGCAGTTATGCAGGCGACGGGTGATACTGGGAAAATAAAGAGGGAACAGGACGAAAATGCCCAAATTTATCATCAATTTATGTCTGCCAAAGAAACAGATAATGAGGATATGGCACATTTAGCTGTTGAGATGCTTGCACAGAATTATAAAAAGATGTTTGTACTTGATAATGCAAGAAATATTTTGCTTGACCTGGCAAAAGAGTACTTAGAAAATTCGAAACTTGCAGAAACAGTCGACAGTCAATTTGGAAAAGGGTGTTCCAGATATGCTGCATATGCCATCCGAAGATATTATGGTGTCTAATCATCTGGAGGTTTTCATAGCCATAATACCCACCATCAAGGGCATGCCGAAAGATTTCCGGTCTTTCTTGGCAGCAAGAGTATTTCACAGATTTTCAATCTGCTCTAATCATCGCAGGGGAAGCTGCCCTGCCCCTGCGATGGCTCTGCCAGCTGCCCCTTTGTGGAATTGATGGTTATATGTTTTATAGATTACACTTTAATATCCAGAGATGGCCTTGGCTTTAATGCTAATTCACTGTTGCCTTTTACAATGCGATTTTCCACATCTTCACGAGTAATGCTGCGTACAATGCTTGTGTCAAATGGCTGTCCAAGCTGCCAGTTGGGGTTTGCTTCTTTTACGGCTTCGTAAAATGCTTTTGTATACATCCTCTCATATTGTCCAAGTGTCCATGTGCCGCTTAATCTATCTGACTTGTTGACGCTTAACTGATAGCGGGTAAAAACTTCAGTACGTTTTGTTGTATCGCCATTGGCGACTCCATTTTCTTGTATGAAATGGCGCATTGTTTCGTCAAACATATCTTGCCGGGCAGTTTCAGAAACATCTATTATTTTATGGAACTCAGACGGGTCTTTTCCGGTAATATCCATTCCCGCTACACCATAGGGATTTACGAAATCACCATCCTCATCAAAAAGTCCCATATAATTACGAATAAATGTTTCTTCATTCGCTTTAAGTGGGTTTTTCAAGATAAAATCAAGGTCATCATATTTTTGCCCAAGCATTTGCTTAAACATTTTCAGGTTTTGCAAATCCTGTTCAGCCTTTGCTTCCGCGGCAGACTTAGTTTCTTCTCCGTTGGGATGTCCTTCGTCATACATGGCTTTAGCACGTTTGTATCGTGCGCTGTTTGTGTTAATTGTACCTGTGTAAGGCCTATAACCTACAGTCATTGACATAACGCAACCCTCCTCAAATATAAATTCTTTTTGGCTATATATTTTATTATTACATCGACAGTTTAGCAGAATTTTTTAAGGAAGCTTGAGAAAATAGATGATTTTCCCGTGAAATTTTATGCTGGTGTTGCATAATTTATATGAATTTTCAAACACGCTCCAGAAGAAAATCAACGATTCCCCCGCAGACCATTCCTTCATCCTCTGCAGTACGGCCGGTGATGTCAATCTGGTGGGTCATTGGCAGGGGGCTTTCCCTTTCCATAATCTGCACTGCTTTTTGTATCACAGCCGCTTCCGCACTGCCGCCGCCGATGGTGCCGGTGGTGCTTCCGTCCGGGAAAATCAGCATCTTTGTTCCAACCTTCCGGGGTGCAGAGCCTTTTCTTTTAATAATAGTAGCCAGCACGGCCCGATCTCCCTGTTCCCGGGTCTGCCGCAGGGCATGTTTTAGTTCCCTGGTGTATCCGCAGTTTTGGGTCCTGCTGTTTTTCACAGCGATGATCTCGGCCATGACTGCCACGGCAATTTCCTGGGGAGTCTCGGCTTTAATGTCCAGGCCAATGGGGGCATGAAGGCTGTCCAGAATATCTTCGTCCACACCGTCGGCCATCAGAGATTCTTTTACCTTAGCGACCCGCGTCCGGCTGCCCATCATTCCAATATAGGCGTGGTCTTTTTGGGAAATGAGTTTCAGACAGAGCTGGTCGCTGCGGTGGCCCCTTGTCACAATAATGAAAAAGGTGTCTGTATCTCCGGGTATCTGTGCCAGCCCGTTTTCAAAAGAATCGCAGATGACCTTTGTGGCTCCGGCCTGGCGGGCATGTTCTGCGAATTGGGGGCGGTCCTCCAGGACGGTGACCGGACAGCCGATCATCAGGCCCAGCTGGATGATGGGTATGGATACATGGCCGCCGCCGCAGATGATAATTCTTTTCTCCCGGCCAAGCAGTTCATAAAATACGGTATTTCCTTCAATGACAGCAAGGCCCTCCTGGGAATTGCCTGCAGCTGCCGCACTGTGGGCAGTAAAAAATCCATGGGATGCGGATTCCCATATGAGGCGGGAATCGGAAAAAAGGGCTTTTTCCCCTGCAGAATTCCCTTCGATGACGGTTGCGATGGTGTTGCGGCTGTTTGGATTGAGTTCTTCTATTTTCTCATATAAATTTTCCATAATATTTTCTCCTGTAATTTTTGCAAAAAAGTCCTGTCGGGCGGCTGCGTTTTTTGACCTGTAAACTCGAAGAAATATCCTGCCCAATAAATTTCTTACAGACGCATCAGAACTTCTCTGCGCATCAGTACCTGTTCCCACTGATTTTTAGTCAGATAAGCGGGACATTCCAGGTTGTTAAGCCCGGATAGATCCATGTGCAGTTCCCGCTGGGCTTCTATAGCGGCATCCCGAAGAAATACAGGGGTTTCTGTGGTCTGGGAATAGATCCGGGGATTTTCGCAGAATGCGTGGTCATGGTCGAAAAGTGGAAAATATCCAGTCAGTTTCCCAGTCTGGTTGTCCATGAGAAATCCCCAGTTCTGCTCATGTCTGTCATTGTTGTTTAATAGATAGTCTGCAATCTGCATCTGGAGATAAAATTTCCTGTCAATCCCTGCAGCTTCAGAATAGGGATTCAGCCCGTAGAAGCCGCAGAAAATCTTAAATTCTTCAAATGTGACCATAGCAGTGTCTTCTGTGGTGTGAAGGCGGGAGTGAACCACCGCATCACCAACCCCGGTAATCCATTCTTTTCGTTCCTGGGATAAATAGGAATGAATTTCTTCGTCCGAAGATACCTGATAGTGGATATGGGGGATGGACAAAGTCTCAAGAATCTGGTCAGCAGGAATTTCATATCTGCCCACTTTATGGAGGTACAGCTGTCCGTTTCGGCGGACCCACCCCTTTGCGCTGGCTCCTAATGTGGTGAGCTCCGGGGTGTGGATGTTCCCTGGTTCTCCCGCGTTTTTTACATAATGGATGTTCTGGCCAGAGAGAGACAGCTCTGTGATAAAAAGTGACAGAGGATTGCGGAAAAGATTGACAGTCTCCCAGGTCTGGCAGTCATCTTCCTGGCGGAGCCAATAAGAATCTTCCAGACTCAGCCCCCGGCAGGCTCTGCACACAGCATAACGGTTGGTCTGAGACAGACGCAGGGCATTTAAAATTTCCTTTGCATAGCTTCTGCCCATGGATAACGTGCGGCTGGAGGCCCATTCTATAAATTCCACGAAAGTGACCGGGTCCCTGCGCAGAGCAAAGGGCAGGTGGTCAAAATCTATGATTTCACAGGTTCCGTTATCGCAAATGGTGAGCAGGGGGCGGTCCTTTAACAATAATTGCATGATGGCGGTCTTTCTGATTTTTGGGTATTTGCCGACAGCAGGAAAATATCCTGCGAAGTACGCATAAGTTCTTTATTCAAAATATAACAAATTCTGGGGGTAAAAGCAAGTAATCAGTTACATAGCCTGCTATGCGGCTGGTTTTTGGCAAGCACTCCCCCAAAATCCTGCGCAGCTGTCACAGCTTATTTACATACAGTTCTTTAATGACACCAATGGGGTCCTGTGCTATACTATTTATTAGATATGTATGACTGTGGATGCTTTTTTTAATGTTTCTGCGCTGGGCGCAGCGATGACGATTGAAGAAATAGTTAGACGAGGGGAATCAAAGAGAAGCCTTGAAATTTGTTTTACGGAACATCCGGCTTGGGGCAAAAATCGAAGGGCTGCAGCGCAGGGAATCCTATGAACTTCCGGTGGAGGCCACCTGAGAGATGATTGTAAATGCACAGTGCCATCGCAATCTGACAGATGAATCCTGTGTACAGGCGGCGGTCTACGACGACCGTTTGGAAGTGGCATCGCCGGGAGGTCTTTATAACGGACTGACATTCGAAGAGGCACTGCAGGGACATTCCGGGTGAATCTTTACCTCAGGCCATGATAGATTAAAGAACTGTTTAAAAGCTATTTCTTAACGGTCCCCAAGGAGCGGCACAACAGCTATGTATTTTTCCAAATATATTGGCCAAAATAGAGCAAAAGAGGTGATATCATGTATATTCAAAAATTAACACTTCAAAATTTTAAATGTTTTGACAATATTGACATGGAATTCCATCCGAATTTAACGGTAATTGTCGGGGAGAATGGTTCTGGAAAAACATCCATTATGGAAGGTGCAGCGATTGCAGTCAGCACTATGTTTGTAAAAATGGATGGACTGTCAGCGCGAAGCATTGATAAAAGCCAGGCCCATCTGAAAGCATTTTCTATTGGCAGTACCAAAGATGTTCAGCCACAGTATCCGGTTACCGTGAAAGCATCAGCTGTCACGAAATCAGAGATAATACAGTGGGCCAGGAGTCTCAATAGGCCAGAAGGAAAAATGACGGTAGTTAATGCAAAAAAAATGATAAA
>Ga0137308_100353_pt1 | contig 82552 bp, 66 predicted proteins | sample Inofrocosms_June_FD_97181 | JGI IMG/M metagenome (GOLD analysis project Ga0137308, IMG submission 97181) | Mouse cecal microbial communities from Vienna, Austria - N-Acetylneuraminic and N-Acetylglucosamine D2O microcosms_June | ecosystem: Host-associated > Mammals > Digestive system > Large...
AACGCTGAAGGCATCTAAGCGTGAAGCCCCCCTTGAGATTAGATATCCCTGGAGCAATCCAGTAAGGCCCCTTGAAGACGACGAGGTAGATAGGGCAGGAGTGTAAGCACTGCAAAGTGTTCAGCTGGCTGTCACTAATAGGCCGAGGGCTTGACCAATGTAAATAATTTTGATTGTTTTATTAAGTATATAATAGATGTTTATAGACAGTATACAGTTTTGAGAGTATCAGTTTGGTTAATAATACTTTACAAGATACTTTTAAATGGCCCAGTGGCTCAGTTGGTTAGAGCGCCGCCCTGTCACGGCGGAGGTCACGGGTTCGAGTCCCGTTTGGGTCGTTTGAATGGGATCTTAGCTCAGCTGGGAGAGCATCTGCCTTACAAGCAGAGGGTCACAGGTTCGAGCCCTGTAGGTCCCATTTGGTTTTAAATATGTATGATAGTAATTAATGTGCCGATGTGGCTCAATTGGCAGAGCAGCTGATTTGTAATCAGCAGGTTATCGGTTCGAGTCCGATCATCGGCTTATGGATGGATTCCCGAGTGGTCAAAGGGGGCAGACTGTAAATCTGTTGCTTAGGCTTCGAAGGTTCAAATCCTTCTCCATCCATTTAACTTAAGATAAAAGAATAAAATATATTCTAAATATAGTTAAAACTGCATATAGTTTTATAGTTATTATCTGACGCGGGGTGGAGCAGCTAGGAAGCTCGTCGGGCTCATAACCCGAAGGTCATAGGTTCAAATCCTGTCCCCGCTACTTTTAGATATTATATTAATATCTAATGCCCAGATAGCTCAGTTGGTAGAGCAGAGGACTGAAAATCCTCGTGTCGCTGGTTCGATTCCGGCTCTGGGCATTGTGTTTGCCAGAAGGTGAACATGATGGGATACTAGCTCAGTTGGTAGAGCACTTGACTTTTAATCAAGTTGTCGGGGGTTCGACTCCCCCGTGTCTCATTAGAATCCAGTAAATACTTATATTTACTGGATTTTTTTTTAATAAAATAATAGCAAAATATTTTAGGTAGTGGGATTAGTTCTAGCATATTAAAATTACATATATTTAGATTAAGGAGGAAGGATTAATTGACAAATCTTAGAATGGGAACTATTGAATCAAAGTTTGCAGAGATTATATGGAACAATGAACCAATACCATCACCTGAACTTGTAAAATTGACAGCTATTAGTTTAGACTGGAAGAAATCAACTACCTATACAGTGCTTAAAAAGTTATGTTTAAAAGGAATATTCCAGAATGAAAAAGGTACAGTAAAGTCTGTTATGAGTAAAGACGATTATTATAGTATGCTTATAGAAGAAATTCTGGATGAAGGATTTAATAATTCATTATCAGAGTTTATACAAGTGTTTATAAAAAGGAAGAATTTTTCTGATAACGAAATAGACGAAATTATAGAAGTAATTACAAAAAAATAAATTAATTTTTTGTGTAATTATTTTTTAAATTATAAAAAATACATAATTTATAGGGAGGGAAATTATGTGAAAAATAATGAATTAGATAATATTGATAAAAAAATTATTACAATGCTTCAGGAAAATGCAAGAGTATCTTTAAAAGAAATTGCAGAGAAGGTTTTTTTATCATCCCCTGCTGTTTCAGTAAGGATAGAAAACCTAGTAGATAATGGGTATATACAAGGATTTCATGCATATGTAGACCCTGTAAAACTTGGTTATCATATTAAAGCTTTTATTAACCTTGAAGTTTCACCTGTTGATAAAAAGGAGTTTTACCCATATATAAGAGAATGTAAAAATGTAGTTGAGTGTAATTGTGTTACAGGAGATTATTCAATGCTTTTAGAAGTATTGTTTCCAAGTACTGATGAACTTGACCAGTTTATAGGGGAATTACAAAGATATGGGCGTACAAAGACTCTTATAGTATTTTCTACTTGTGTAGAGCATAGGGAAATTCCATTTTAAACATAAGTAATACATTTGAATAGGACAAACTATAAAATTTATTTTTGTAGTTTGTCCTTTTTAGGTATTGACAATTAATTGTTTATAGTGTATATATAACATATGAACAGTTGATATATTTAATTTTATAAATTTGATACAGTATACTGGATTATAAAGGCAGGTGAAAAAATGAGGATAATGCAAAATTCAGGAGTGCCTATATACCAGCAAATAGCTGGACAGTTCAAGGAAGATATCTTGGCAGGAAAGTTTAAACAGGGAGAATTTCTTCCATCAATCAGAGGATTGGCAAAGGACTTAAGAATTAGTGTTATTACAACTATGAAAGCATATGAAGAGCTTGAAAAAAATGGGCTTGTAACAGCAGTACAGGGTAAAGGTTATTATGTGAATGCACAAGATACTGAAATGTTAAAGGAGCAGCATATGAGAAAGATGGAAGAATATTTATTAAATGCTATATCTGCAGCAAAGATAGCTAATGTTTCAAACAGTGAACTTGTAGATATCTTAAAGATTTTGTTAGAAACGGAAGAAAGTGAAGAATAAAAAGATAAAGAGCTTTTTACAATAAAAGATACATGGAGGAGAATTATGTATAAAAACAATGTTATAACTATTAATAATTTATCTAAAAAATTCAAGACTTTTGAGCTTGATATTCCATCACTGGATTTACCAAAAGGATTTGCTACTGCACTTATTGGTGAAAATGGTGCAGGTAAAAGTACATTGATAAATATACTTGCAGGAATAAGGCTTGATTTTAAGGGTAAAGTGATTTATTTTGATGGAGAAAAAGATGAAAGTATAATACGTGAGAATATAGGTTATACAGGACCTGGTAATTATTTTATGCCTCATTGGACGATATCACAAGTATCAGATGCAAGTGGACTTTTGTTTAATAATTTCCACAAAGATAAGTTTTATGAGCTTTGTGACATGTTAGGTATTGATGTAAATGGAATAAATAAGAAAAACAAAGGATTTAATAAATTATCAGATGGTATGAAGATGAAAGTTATTCTTGCCAATGTATTTGCAAGGGATACTAAAATGCTTTTGCTTGATGAACCAGCATCACCACTTGACCCACTTATGAGAGATAAGCTTTGCCAGATGCTTAGGGAATATTTAGAAGAAGGAAATGGGGAAAAAAGTGTATTATTTTCAACACATAATATTTCAGATATGGAAAACGTTACAGATTATGCAATTATAATGGAAAAAGGAAAAGTTGTTGAACAAGGATTTGTTGAAGACTTAAAAGAAAAATATATTTTAATTAAAGGTGATAATGAAGATGCGGATAAAGCAAAAGATATATTATTTAGTTTCCAGAAAAATAATTATGGTTTTGAAGGATTATGCCTCTCAGATAATATTGATAAACTTGCAGGATTAAATATTTCAAAAGAGATACCTGAGCTTTCTCAGATAAGTATTGCTGTTATGAAAAAGTACTCACAGCTTAAATAAAAAATCCAAAATTGGATAAAACTTATTTTTAAGGAAAGAGGTAATTATGAAAAAATATGTAAAAAGTTACAATATGTTTTTTCCAAATAGAATATTTGGTATATTGTTATATCTTGTATATCCTGTATTAATAGTAGGAAGCTTGTTTATAGAAAAAATCTTTTTTGATAATTATGTAATTTTAATAACTACAACTGTATTTGTATTTATTATAGAATGTATGGCAGATTTATTTATATTTGCAGGATATGCCAGAAAAGAAAGCAGCAGGCATGAATATTTAAAAACATCAGTAAAGTATATACAAATATTTAAGAGAGCTTTTATGTTTGATATAGTAAGAAGATTGTTAAGTATATTAATAATAATGTCTGTGACATCAGCAATTTTAAGAATACCAATTAATATAGCTGTATTTATAACAGTTTCATTAATTCTTTTTATAATTGTATCGCTTTGCATTCTGAGGTTTTTTGATTATTTTGTATTTTATTATATAATAACTATCATTATGATGCTGGTATATGGATTTTTTATTATAATAATGTGTGAAAAAAATATTTATATAATATCAGGAATAATGATAACCACAAGTATATTGGCAATATTAATACATATAAAAATTTTGTTTAAGGTTATAAAGGAGGGATACCATGATTAATAGTATTAAAAATAATATAAAACTTCTTAAGTATGGATACCAGTTTAAATTAAATGTAATTTCTTCAGTAATTTTTATATTACTTGGAACATTTTTAATTTCATATGGGAATAATATTTATAAAAGCCCATCTATGTATATGATATTTTTCTGTAGTTTTATATTTATTGTGCAGCTTGCATATACGCTTACAGTTTCCGGTATTGTAAAGTCTTCTCCAAAATACAGGCAGTTTTATTTGGGAATTCCAAGACTTGTAAATATTACAGGTTTTTTAATATCATTTTTATTATTATTAATAATAAAATTTATAAAGGCAGATACTATAGAAGATTTTATGCAGTATTCAGGAAATGAAGTGGCCTCAGCAGGAATAATGTATATGGTTACATTTATATATATTGCACTTGCTTATAAGTTTTTTGTTATATCTGTAATTATATTCTGTGGAAGCTGTTTTGGTATAAATATATTATTTAATTATATTACGGAAATCTATAATTTTACATTAGTACAAGGTATAGGAATAGCGGTTTTATTTGTTATTATTGGTCTGGTTTTATTTGAGATTTTAGAAAGAGTTACATATAAAATGCAGATGTCAAAGTTTGCACAGTCAGCATTTCTTAGAAGATATATGTAATATGAAAACAAAAAACAGCAGGCTATAAATGTATATAATTTCCATAAAATCCTTTGTTACTATTTAAAAAAATAAGGACATGATATATAATACATATAATAAAATTATTAAAAAAAAGAGTGTAATAAAGGAGAAATGTTTATGGCAAAGGATTTTTTAGAAGAATTTATACCTGACTTGGATGAATTTAGGGAAAAGACTATGGCTTTTCATAATAAAGAAATTACAGTACCAGAATATAAAGGATTTTCAGGTGGTTATGGAAGCTATGCGCAGCGTGGTGGTGAAAAACATATGTTAAGGCTGCGTCTTGCAGGTGGGCAGGTTACAAAAGATAAGTTAAAGTTTATAGCAGATTTATGTGAGAAATATAATGTTGATTTGATTAAAATGACAACATGCCAGTCATTACAGCTCCATAATCTTGAAGCAGAAGATTTATGTGGGATGATAGAGAGTGTATGGCGGGCAGGAATGGTATCACGTGGAGGTGGAGGAGACTTTCCACGTAATGTAATGGCTTCATCACTTTCAGGTGTACAGGCTGGTGAGAATTTTGATGTTCTTCCTTATGCTAAAGAAATGGCAAATTATCTTATGAACTTTATTAAATCAGTAAAGTTTCCAAGAAAACTAAAAGTGTGTTTCTCTAACTCTGAAATAAATGAAACACATGCAACTTTCAGGGATATGGGTTTTGTTTCACGTACTGATGGAAAGTTTGATGTATATATTGCAGGAGGTCTGGGCAATAAACACAAACTTGGAGTAAAAGTGGCTGAAGCTGTGGAACCTTGCAAGGTTCTTTATTATGCAAAAGCCATGGTGGATACATTTGTAGAATATGGCAATTATACAAACAGGGCACAGTCAAGGACAAGATTTTTACAGGATACTCTTGGAACTGACGGGCTTAAGAAAGCATTTAACGAAAAACTTGATAAGGTTTTTGAAAGTGAAATGCTTGATATTAATGTAGAACCATATATTGTTAATAAAAAAGATGATGGTGTAAGAGTTTCTGGAAATAGAATTACTGCACAAAAACAGACAGGACTGTATGCTGTATTTTACCAGCCTGTTGGTGGTAAAATTGCACCTTCAAAGTTAAGGGAAATTTATAATGTAATAAAGGATATGGAAGATGTAGAGATACGTATTACTCCAGAAGAAAGCTTATATATAATAAACTGTAATGGTTCTGAAGCTGAAAAGGTTCTGGAAGTAACACAGGATGGTGCTTCTAACCTTTTTGAAACATCAGTTGCATGTATTGGAAGCCAGATATGCCAAGTTGGAATTGGAAATTCACAGGAACTGTTAAATATGTGTATAGATGCGGTACGAAAGGAAAATTTTGCTGATGGTGTACTTCCTCAAATCCATATTTCTGGATGTCCTTCTTCGTGCGCAGCACAGCAGATTGCAGAAATAGGTTTTAGAGGAGCAATGAAACAATCACAAGACGGACCACGAAAAGCATTTGCAATTTATATAGGAGGATGTCCTTACCAGGGGAAAGAAAATCTTTCAGATTTTGGTAAATCAATAACAGTAGAAGCGATACCAAAGTTCCTTGTAGAACTTGGAAAGACAGTTTCAGGACAGAATACTACTTATAATAAATGGATAGTTAATAACAGGCAGAAACTTGATGAACTTGTTGAAAAGTATGCAGAAATGTAGTTTAGAAATTTTATTCCTATACAGGTAATAAGCGATTTGTTAATATTAGCTTAGATAGAGTTAATGGTTTGATATAATCTATACGTAAAGAAGGCGTGCGTAGCTATTGTTGCGCACGCCTGATTTAATAATGCCAGAATATTATTGTATTAACCCTTGACAGCAAGTGTTGCAGGAGGTTTGGAAAGTATCCTGTATACGGGCATAATACTTATTATTGTATGTACAATGTAGATTGATGCAAGGAGGATTAATACAGACCACCATGGAAATAACATATTAATTCCAAGTGAAGGTATGCTTCCTATAAATTTAATAACACCACTTGTAACTATAACTGCAGGAAGTGAAGTATACGAGGTAAGCAAGGTTATTTCAATTATATAAGATTTTAATATACTCTTTTTGGAAATACCAAGCAGGTTGTATACTGTAAGTTCTTCACTACGTGAAATGGCATTTGATTTAATTGTAAAGTAAACAATAATTATAGATATTGTAACAACAACTATAGTAATAAGGCTGCTTGCTTTATTATCTACTTTATTTGCTTTCTGGTATGCTTTTATTTCTTCTTTATTTGGGATTGTAAGGTTAATTTTAAATACGCCCATACTTGCGTCTTTAATTCCTTTTAATCCTTCTATTGCTGACCTGGAATTATCTGTATAAATCATACATGTTTTATATTCATAAATCATAATATCACGTATATTTAAACATCCACGGTCTGACAGTACGTAGTCTGTACCAATTCCGTCTGAAAATGTTCCAGCAATATTATATATATGTTTAGTATCATCACCAAATGTATATTTACTGTTTTTATTAAGTTTTAAAGAGTTATAAAGTCCTTCTCTTATAAGTATTTCATTATCAGCTAATTTTATATTACTATAGTTTTCGGAATCTTCAGCTTTAAGTTCATTAAGGCTTGCAATTTTATAACTTTTCTGTGGAAATTCAAGTAATATATTCTGGCTGCAGTAAAGTGAAGGTTCATGGTTATCACTGATACCTGTAACTATTAATTTAAGTGAGTATTTTGAAGTTTTTAAAGTAGCTCCAATAAAATCTGCTGGTGTCTTATAATTTGATGATACTATACCTTTAGATGCCATAAGGTTTTTTATAACTTGTAAGTCAATTACTGCTTCATTACGTTTCTTAGGAATTGTTCCATAGATTAAACTGGTTTCTTTTAAATGTTCTGATGAAACATAGCAGATATTATTTATTGGTTGTCTTAAGGCTTCAATCTGTTTAAAACCATCGCCCATAATATATAATCTGCTGTCTGGTGAAAAAAATGTACTTCCATAAATATTATTATCAAGATATTTCCATGCAAATTCCAATACTTGAAGCTGGTCTTTATGGTTAAATACAGAAATATTATTAAAGTCTGCTTTAACATAATGTGAATCTGTAGAAACAATTTTTTCTTTATTTATGGAAACCATATTTGTAAATTTAGCAGTAGTAATAGATAACATTATAGCAGCAGTAATTAATATTATTGTTATAAATACCTGCTTTTTTCCTATAAGATGTATATTGGACATAGCAATATGCCATACTTCATGGAATGGAAGTTTTGCATTTCCTTTGGATGGAAGTCTTGTTAAATCATATTGCAAATTTTCTACTTCATCCATTTCAAGTCCAGGACGTTCCGTATCTAAAATTTGAACTCCATTTTCTTCACCTTCAAAAATAATATCATACTCCATAATATTTTGGATATAGAGTTTGCCGTCTTTCCATACCATATTCATATTAATAGTTGGTGGTGCTTCATTGTTCTTATGGTAAATATTAAATTTAGAGTAACTATCTTCAATACTGTCTAGTTCAAATTCTTTCAGGTATATATTGGAGTCATCACTGCGTTCATATGAACTGGTTGTATTTTTTTCATCACGTATTATTTTTCCATCCCGTATTTCAATAATCCTGTCACCAAAGAAACGGGCAATTCTTTTTTCATGTGTAACAAGAAGTACAAGACATTCTTTAGATATTTTTTTAAGTATAGCCATTGTACGTAACGTGTTCTCTTCATCAAGATTCCCTGTAGGTTCGTCAGCAAGTATTATATCAGGTGCTTTTACGAGTGCACGTGCTATTGATACACGCTGCTGTTGTCCTCCTGAGAGCTTTGAGACAGGTTTGTTTTTATATTTGCCAATACCAAGCATATCAAGTATGTATTTTGTACGTTTATCTTTTTCTTTTTCAGATAAATTATAACGGTTAAGGGCAATTTTTACATTATAGTTTACACTGTAGTCTTTTAACAAATAATAATTCTGGAAAATATATCCAAAGTGGTTATTGCGTACTGGTTCAATTAATTTTTGTTTATAACTTTTTAGTATAGTATCATTAATCTGCAGTGTTCCATCTGCAAAATCATCAAGCCCGCCTATGGTATTAAGTAATGTAGTTTTACCAGAACCACTTTCACCAAGTATACATACAAGCCCTGTATTTTCAAATTCAAGGTTTATATTATTTAATACATGCTGTTCATTTTTCCTGCCTTTATTATAATACTTATTAAGATTATTTACTTTAATCATGCCTTAAGCCTCCCTTTTAAGATATGGTTAAACGCTTTGGCAGCTAAGATTGATAATATAAGGTTGTACAGGACAAAATGCAAGTATGCACTAAATGTGTAATACCACATAATTTCTGAAATTATTTCTATATTAAACATTCTTATAACCATCATGGTTATAATTGTGCTTGCCATAGCAAATATGCTGTATATACATGTTTCATTACAGCATGTCTTGTTTATTACATTAAACTTCATTCCAATAAATTTAAGTACAAAATAATCTTTTATACGTATTTTTAACAATGAGCGTAAAATTAACATTCCAGCAATAAGAAGTATAATTAAGCCAAGCGAACATATACATATTATTATTAATCTTTCGTTGACAAGGTTTTCAATATATTCTTCTGTACTTACCCTGTATGTACTTATAGCTTTATAACCTTTAGTATTAAGTTTGTTTAATACTTTATCAGTTTTGGCATAGCTTGATATATAAATGGAAACTTGGTTGCTTTTTATATTATAATATTTGTAATAAAATTCTTCACTTACTTCTAAGAACATCGGTGAGGATTTATTCATTCCATCTGATATTATATTTATTTCTTCACTTTTTATTTCATCTGAAAGTCCGCCATTATCATTATAGTTAAAGAACTGGAAAGTATTCTTGCCTGTGGATAAGTCCTTTGCATTAAAAGTATTATAAAAATTACTTGAAATACGCATATTATTGCCATCTAAATTATCGCTAATAACAGGAATTAAAGAAAGTTTTTTCTTAAAATCATTTAATGTATTATTGTAGTCAGTACAGATAAAAGATTTTCCAGGATAAATATACATGGAAAGCATATTACACAATTCTTTTGAAAAATAAACCTGGTTGGTTTCTTTTTTTAAAATACCTGATATCTTAATGTTTGTATAATAATATTCATCCACATTCCATACGTTATCCCATGTAAAGTAACATGGCTGTTTTGTACCAATAATACTTTTATCATCTGAGTAGACAACTATTTCATTTCTTGATTGTGGCAGTTTTCCTTCTGCAAGGTCTTTTTCTGAAATATTGTCATCTGACATTACAAAACGGTCCATATTTAAAAATGAAACAGCTTTTCCACCATCTGACTCTGCCTGTCCAAAACCAGATATACCTTTTTGTCCATAAATATATTTATAATCTGTACCTCTGTCAAGATAAAAGTTAATATCATTAGAATAACTGCATGAATCAGCTGTTCTAACATATGGTATTTTTCTTATTGTTTCAAGGTCATTTTCTGTTATACTGCTGTCATCTGTATGTGCTGCTATAATTCTCACAGGGTCTTTACGGTAAAATGCACTTTGTGAATATTCTTTTGTGAATATATCATCACTTTGGAGATGCAGTTCACCAATTAGAAGAAACGATACTATACTGATTATAAATAGAAATGAAGTAAACATAACAGCCATACTATGTTGTGTTTTTATATTTAAAAGTGAAAACCACATTGCAAGTTTGTTTTGTTCTTTGTACTGGGTAATATATCTATGTAATTTTTCTTTAAATGGAATTTCATCATATTTATTATTTTTCTGTAATTTAATATTGGATTTTGTATTATTACCAGGAGATAATGTTATTCCAGGTGTATTTTCTGTGATATCAGAAATAACAGTTCCTTCATGCAGGCGTATTTTACGTGTAACATAGGGTTCTGCTTGTGAATAGTTGTGTGTTACCATTATTACAAGGCTGTCTTTGGAAAGTTCTTTTAGAAGTTCTACAATTTGCCTGCCTGTTTCACTGTCAAGGTTTCCTGTAGGTTCATCAGCAACAATAATTCCTGTATTTTTAGCTAAAGCTCTTGCAATGGACAGTCTTTGTTTCTGGCCGCTTGAAAGTTCTGTTGCAGGGTGTGTTTCGTAACCTTCAAGCCCTACTTTTTTTAAATATTCTATAGCAGTAGTATGTGCTTCTTCCTTATTTTTTCCCATAATGAGAAGAGCACCTGTTATATTGTCAAGTACAGTATAATGTCCTATAAGGCTGTAGTCCTGGAATACATATCCAATCTGGTTACACCTATAGTTTTCCCAGTCTTCATCTGTGTATTGGAATGTAGGTATTCCATTGACTAACATTTCACCTTCATCAAAGCTGTCCATGCCACCAATAATATTGAGCAGCGTGGATTTACCACTGCCGCTCTCACCAGTAATTGCTACAAATTCACCATGTACAAATGTCAGGCTGGTTTTACGTAAAGCCTGTGTAACAGCAGAGTCAGAATAATAGCTTTTACTGATATTTTGTAACTCAATTTTTGCTTTTTCCATACCTTGTCTCCATTTTATTCACCTATATAACTTTATATAATAAATAATCCTGGGTTTAATGTTTCTTTAAAAAATCCAGTACCATTTCCCGTGCTTTTTTCCCTCCTTGTGAAGAAAATCCATGTCCTTCATTTTTAAGAACTACAAGTTCTGCATTATTATATGTTTTTTGTGCTTCAATCATTGCATTGTATGGTACAATATTATCTTTGTCACCATAAATAATAAGTACATCATTTGGATATGAGCCAATATTATCAAATGTATAAAAATCATGTATTGATAAGAAAAATTCTTTTCCAAGTTTTAATCCCCAGAAATCAGTTACTTCAGGAATTTTATCTATTGTTGGGTAGTTACGTCTCCAGTCATCTGGTATATTTAGTGCAGGGAAATATAATATTACACTTTTTACTTTGTCCATAAGTTCTTCTGCTGCAAGTGTTGTAACAAATCCACCCTGGCTTCCTCCAAACAGGAACATCTGGTCTGGGTCAACATTATTAAGAGCCTGTATATAGTTAAATACTGCCAGCAAGTCTTCTTTTTCTGTAAATATAGTCATATCTGTTGATTTACCGCTGCTTTTTGACCTTGAAGAACCACCACAGAAATCATATGCATATGCTACATATCCATTCTGCGCAAAGTAAGTACATTCCTGTACAAAATCTGAATTTGTTCCATTATATCCATGGCTTAGTATTACAGCAGGATATTTTCCTTCTTTTTCTGGATAATAAATCTTACCATATATTTCTTTATTATTTTCTTTAATTATAAGTTCTTTAATTATAATTTTTTCTGTGTCTGCTGTATCTTTTTCTGTTGTATCTGTGACAGGTTTATTATCTTTTTTTATTACTTTTAATTTACATATGTATCTTTTTGAACCAGATTTTGCAATTATTTTGCAATTACCAGCTTTTTTTGCAGTTACTTTCCCTTTATTAGTAACTGTTGCTATTTTTTTATCAGAACTTGACCATTTTATAGTTTTTTTGCTTCCAGTTACTTTAAGAGTTGCTGCTTCACCTTCCTCTAATGTTAATGATGTTTTGTTTAATTTTGTTTTTGCTGAGGTATGTATTGTTGTTGTAATAAATAATGCTCCCAAAGCAATTAAACAGATTTTTTTTAGATTTTTATGCATATAGTTACTCCTCCTTTTACTAATTAGTATACTAATTAGTATACTATGATATCACTCTGTTTTTATATTGTCAAGCTTGCATGTATATAGTTAAATAGTAATAAAATGTTTTATATTATCCGCATGTTTTCTTCAATTCTTCCAAGCATATCCAGCATAATATTTCTTTCACTTTGAGTAAAACCTTCAAAACCTTTATTTTCTAATGATTCAATAACATCTTCCAGCTGGTCTGCTTTTTCTTTTCCTTCTTTGGTGAGGTGTATTTTATATGCACGTTTTTTTCCTGAAACATAACACGGTTCTTTACATATGTAATTTTGTTTTTCCATTTTGGATAGCATAACAGTTAAAGTAGATGGGCGTATATTACATATACCAGCTAATTCTTTTTGGACTATTCCATCTGTACGCCTTAGGATATAGAGGATTTTAGGCTGTGCTTCGGTAAGATTTAATTCTGCAAATGCTTTCCTGCTTGCGTCAGCGTGTGCAGATGAAGCTCCAAGTAATGCTAAAAATAATTTGTCATGTACCAATTTCTATTCAGTCCTCCTTTTAAATTAATATTGTTTATGTATGTTTTATCTTATATTGTATTTATTGTAACATGTTATGTATATTTTTTCTACTGGTACTTCTGGTTTAATACTAATATTACTACCTGAGAAGTATAGTTTTTTATTATAGACAATGTATAATAGTAAATGTTATATAGCAAATATAGTAAAATTTAACATGGGTAAACTTAAATCTTGTTATAAGATTAAAGGACAAGGGGGATAATAATGGAAGTTGTAGTTAAAACAGAAGATTTAGTAAAATATTATGGTACTGGTGGTAATCTGGTAAAAGCAGTAAATCATGTAGATTTAGAAATAGAACGTGGTAAATTTACTGTAATTATGGGACGTTCTGGTTCGGGCAAATCTACGTTGTTGCATTTGATTGGTGGACTTGATAAACCTGGTTCTGGAAATGTTTATATTGAAAATAAAAATATTTTTAAATACAACAGGGATGAACTTGCTAAATTCAGAAGAAGAAAAATTGGATTTATATTCCAGGATTATAATCTTATACCTTCACTTACTGTATGGGAGAATATTATTCTTCCATTAGGTCTTGAAAATATAATACCAGATAAAAAGAAGATTGAAAATTTACTGGATAAAACAGGTCTTTCTGATAAAAAAGATGCAATGCCAGAAACTTTATCAGGAGGACAGAAGCAGAGGTGTGCCATTGCGAGGGCTCTTGTGTCTGGTCCTGCTGTTATATTGGCTGACGAGCCAACAGGAAATCTGGATTCACAGACAGGAGCAGAAATTGTGGATTTGTTAAAACAAAGTGTAGAAGAATATAAGCAGACACTAATTATGATTACGCATGATGAAAGTATCTCCAAAATTGCAGATATGGTATATTTTATAGAAGATGGAAGGGTGGTAGAAAAAGTATGAATATGTTAAGGACGTTGGCAAAACAAAATATGAAATATTACAGAAAGAGAAATATTTTAATTGGAGTTGCAGTATTTCTTACAGCTTTTCTTGTGTCTGCAATATTGTCTGCAGTTGTGGTATACCAACAAGGGCAGTATGCTGTTATTAATGCTTATTATCCTAACTGGCATGGACAATATAAAAATATTACAAAAGATACGGCAGGACAGCTTGCTTCAGATGCTGGTATAAAGAATTATGGAATATTTGCAGAAATGGCTTCTACAGAGATTTCTAAGAAAACAGAGATTTCATATAGATATGCTGATGAAAAAGCTTTGGATATGTTACGCCAGGAATTGTCTGAGGGAAAAATGCCAGAATCAGAGAATGAGATTGTTCTTGATACTGGTGCTGTAGAAAAACTTGGCAAATCTGTAGAACTTGGCAGTAAAGTTACTTTACAATACCAGGTGTACCGCAATGGTGTAAAAGATTATACACAGGAAAGGGAATTTACTGTAACAGGCTTTTTAAATAATATGGATTTTGAAGGAAAAGAAGTTTATATAGCCCTTATTTCTAAGGAATTACTAGAAAAGGAAATTCCTTCTGGACAGATTTTATACCATTTTCTGTTCCATATTCCTGATGAGTATCTTACATCTACAGATAATGCAGAGAATACAATTAAGAGTATTGCTAGTAAATATGGTATCCATGAGGATAATATAAGGATAAATAGATATAATCTGACAGCTAATTATGCAGACCCTGATATGTATATGATAATTTTTGTTATTATATGTGTTGTGGTACTGGCTGGAAGTGTTACAATTTATAGTATTTATTATATCAGGACTAATGAAAGGATACAGGAATATGGCAGGTTAAAAGCAGTTGGCATGACATCAAAAGAACTTAAGAAAGTTGTCTTATGGGAAGGGACAGGTATTGTAAAAAAAGCAGCACCATTAGGAATTGTAACAGGTATAGTTCTGGGAGTTACAGGTATTTTTATATTATATCTGGCAATATACCAGTTAGAAGAAATTATACAATATATTTCATTTCCTAAATTAATTGTTTATAATATAGGAATTATAGTCTTATCGTTTTTTATTACATATATCACAATGTATATTTCCTTAAGAAAATCTATAAGACTTGTAGGAAAAATAACAGAGATGGAGGCTGTACGTTACCATTCTACAGGAAATAGCAAGATAAATATTAAAAAGAAGAAAAGTGCCAATAAGATAAATATTTGCCACCTGGCACACAATACTTTTTGGAATAATAAGAAGCGCAGTATTGCAACTATTCTTGCCATGTCTGTAACAGGGCTTCTTACTATGGTAGTGGCTACGGTTCTTTCATGTACTGATTCAAGGCTTGAGGCAGATGATATGTGCCATGGACAGTATATGTTCAGGGAAAGGGTAGAATTTAATAATAAAGACCATCCAGAAAGGCAATGGCAGAATGTTGTGTCTAATAATCCGCTTACAGATGATTTATTACAAAAAATAAAGGCACTGGACGGAGTAGAAGAAGTTACTTATTTTAAAAGCATTTATACAAATATAGAGGAATTATCCTGGATGTATCAGATTATTGGAGTTCCAGAGGAGAATAAATCCTTTATTATGGATAATATTGTTGAAGGAAGTGTTACTTATGAAGAACTGGAGTCTGGAAGTAAAGTTGTTATAGACAAACGTGCTGCCAAATGGTATCTGGGAGGAATGGGGATTGGGGATAAAATCACCTATACTACAGAGATTAATGGAAAAACTATAAAAAAACAGGCAGAAGTAGCAGCTATAGGAAATTTTCCTATTATTTTGCCGGGATTTTATATGGCAAGTAAAAGTTTTGAAGATATTTGCCAGGAAAATTTAAAATCTGTATTCTCTGTTTGGGGAAAGGAGGATTATAATGCAGAACTTGAGAACAGGCTTAAAGAAATAGAAGATGAAGAACCGTTATTGTTATTATCAACATGGCAGGAACAGTATGAAATACATAAATCTAATATTTTAACTGTTACAATATTTTGCAGTATTCTTTTAGGAATATTAGGCTGTATATGTATAATGAACATGATTAATACAATGATTAGCAGTGTACAGAGGAGAAAAAAGGAAATTGGCATGTTGCAGGCTGTGGGAATGACAGATAAACAACTTTTTTTGATGTTGCAGTTAGAAGGAGCATATTATATCCTTGGGGCACTTTTTGTTACGATAGCTGGTGGTGCACTGTTGTCATACCCTGTATATAGACTGGCAGAAAAATATGGTATCCTGGGAGTACATAAATACCAGTTTCCTTTTGGTGCAGTATTTATTATATCTGCTGTACTGGTTGTTTTACAGATTATACTTGTAGTTTTTATGACACGTTCAGTTAAAAAGGAAACAATTATTGATAGAATAAGGTTTAGTGAATAAAACATATATATTTTATAAGTTACAGATATTTATATTTTTAGTATAGCATGATATAATACAATTATAATAATCCAAGGAGGGGTTTTATGTATATTTTATCAGTAATAGTAGTGATAGTATCAGTATTTTTACTTGCATCAGCAGGAGAAGCGGGTGTTTTTGGAATATTTCACTTTTTTGATATTGTGAGTATGTTAATAGTAATTATTATTTTTATATCTATGATGGTAGCATCAGGGCTTTTAAAAGATTTTAACAATGCTTTTAGATTAACTATTGGAAAGAAAAATGCTAAAAGTATTTTAGAATTAAAAAGAGCTAAAGAAGCTGTAAAGTTTGCTGGAAAACTTTTTATTATGTCAGGATTTCTTGGTACACTTATGGGAATTATTATGGTAGGATATAGCTGTTCAACTATAAAAAGTATAATGATTAATATGTCAGTAGCTTTACTTACAATGTTTTATGCTCTTGTATTATATATTCTTTTATTGCCTATACAATTAAGGATTGAAATTAAGATATCAGAATTTATGCAGATATAAATATCTTTGTTCCAGGTATTTGTGGTATGGGGGATGTTATGAAAAAATTTATAGCAGTATTGTTATATTTATTTTTGATGACCATATTTTTGGGATTTGATATAAGAAAACTTGTTGATTTCAAACAATTATTCCTAGTTGCCGCTGGTGCATGTATTTTATATCTTCCATCAATTGAAATTAAAAATATGAAAAAGCTGGATAAAAACCTTATAGGGCAGAATGCTTTATGTGCAAGTATAATACAAACATTTATGTTGTTTTTTGTTATGCTGGTTAATGCTTCTAGTATTGACAACAGGCTTTTTAATATAGCATTATCATGCAGGCCTTTGCTTTATGGATTTTGTATATGGATAATACTACATAATGAAGAGCCATTAGAAGAAAGACAACCAGAACAAGTCCGTATAGATGAAATATTATTAGAAGAAATCCAGAAGATTAAAGTATTACAAGATAAAGAAGAAATACAGTATAAGGATATACAACAAGAAACAGATGAATATAATAATAGAAATATTGCGGCAAATATTTTGCCTGGTATTGAAGAGTGCAGGCAGCAGTTTTTACAGGCGGGGCTTACGAGAAGGGAAGCAGAAGTAGCTTTACTTGTAATTAAACATATGAGTAATGCTGAAATTGCAAATGAATTATATATTTCTGAAACAACAGTAAAGAAGCATGTGTCAAATATTTTTTCAAAACTAGATATAAGTAAAAGAGAACAGATAAAGGATATAATCAGTTAAGATTTAATTTTATTAAGTAAGTTCCTTCACTTTTTAATTGGGGGAACTTGCTTTTTTTGTTAAAATCATGTATTATAATAGAATGTATGTTTGATTAATAAGGAGTATTTATATGAGAAGGGAAAGAAAAGGGAATATAATTTTTGCTGTGTTATTTTGTGTGGCAGTTTTAGCATTTTTTGTTTTAATGAATATAAGTGAGATAATGGATTATTCTAAAATAGAAGCAGCTGGTAAAAAATCTTTGCTGCCAGTTGATATAAAACAAGAAACAAGGAAAAGGCGTTATAAAGGAAGAACAACCCAGACTACTAAAAATTATGTTAAGTTCGTTGTTGAAATTAATAATAAAAAAAAGGCATTCTGGATGCCGACAAGCCATGCTTATGGCCAGAATACACCATCAGCAGGAATTGCTGCTGTTTCTGGTAAAAAGAAGATTGACAGGTACATATTTTATACGGAAGACCATATTTATTATTCAGAGGATGCGGCAACTGTTAATGAATATATAAGAGAAAGTATTAAAGATAAAATTTTAGTATATGTATTGTTTATAGCTGTTTTAGGTGTTGTATATTTAATTGTATATGTAGTAAAATCACTTGTTGAAAAAGTTAAAATGAGAAGAAATTAGGATACAACATGCACTTCAGTTAAATATAAGAATTTCTAGTATAATTATACAAAATAAATTCTTACAGAACATGAAACAGCAATAAACTTATTAGCAGACCACTTGTCTGATGTATACAATAATAGTAATAGAAAGGAGTTAATTATGGGATTATTTAAAGAGTCTCCTTATAAGGAGGCAACACAACAGATTATCAGTAAGATAAACTGCAATTATAAGGTTTTTGATGAAGATTGTACAGAAGAACAGGTGAATAAAGTTTATATGGAAGAACTTGAACGTGGGAAAGAAGAAGGGTTTGTCCCTGTTCTTGTCCCATGTGATGAAACTTTTGCAGAATGGCTTGATATAAGTGATGTAGAAAAGGAAGATATTATCAATTCTGCTGGTGATAATGGTGAAGAACTTTTGAAAGAATGGTATGATTCTTTTATGAATGATTATTATGAAGATTTTGGTAAAGATTCTTTAAATGAACATGAGGGAAAGTTTATTAATAATTATGATATTAATACGTTCTCTGGTTTTGATTCATATAGTGGTAATGGAATAGAGGAAACAATTCTTTTTGAAATTCCTGTAGATAAGCCATGGAAAGTTATTGCATGGCTTCCTATGGGTGGATGGAATGAGTGCCCTGCACCAGAAGAAATGATTACAGTATGCCGTTACTGGTATGAAAAATATGGGGCAGTACCAGCAGTTATTACACATGATGTTATGGAATTTTTTGTAGAGAAACCTGTAACAAGCGAAGAAGAAGCATGGCAACTTGCCAGAGAACATTATGCATATACTCCTGACAGGGTAGACCAGTGTACTAAAACAGGGACTCTTGGTGAAGTTGCAGGATGTTTGTTAAATTCTAAAGTATGGTATTTCTGGTGGGATTAAATCCAAAGTATGCCATTGCTAGTATAATTAACCTATTGGTACATATAAACGATAAAGACAGGGCAGGAGGGAGCCCTGTCTTGTAAATTTTTGCCGAATGAAGCAATAGAATTTTTTAACAAAAGGATAAGGCAATAGGGATGCTAAATAATTATAAAAAGTAAAATAGCAACATTTTAATATTTTAATCTTCTAAGGCTGCCCTTGTTAAATGTATATTCAGGTGTATTAAATGGATATGTTACTTCTTTTTCATAATACCATGGGTCATCATTGTGTAAGGGATTTTTAAGTACATGGAACTCCTGGGCTGGCATATATCCTTGTGCAAGTAAGAAGGCTTTATTTCCATTTTTATTTTTGCATAAATCAACTACCATAACAACATGTCCAGGGCTGCCTCCATTTATAAAAATATCACCAGGACGTAATTGTCTGAGGTTTATTTTTTTTGATTCATTTTCCATTGATAAAGTACCAGAGTATGCAAATACCATACGCATATATTTTTTAAATGATTCATATGAATTATCCGCTTGTGCAGAATTTACCCAATATGTGCTGTTATCTGATATTTGTATGCGGTTTCCAGCTCTCCATTTACTATATTCCGCCAGAAATCCATCAACAAAATGGAATTTTATCCTGTCCTTCTGTCCAGTGTGCCAGAAATATTCTGCATAAACTCTCATTATAGAGTCGGCGCATTGTTGTAAGTCTTCATTCTCTATGGGAAGTTTAAAAACTGCAACATGTGCGGACTGGTTGCTTTTTTGGCTTTTATCATATAAAAGCACAGGTTTTCCATCTTTTTTCATTTTATAATTTCTTAGAAATTCTGTAAAGCTTCCTTTTTTTGCATTGGTGCGTTTATATCCTTCGGGCGGGTTTATTCTTGTCTGGAGAGTATTACCAGAAGCATTTATAATATTGTATACTGGACTATTTTTTGTCTTGCCTGGAGTGTTGGTAGGACTTATGTTTGTATTATTTTTAATAGTTTCTTTATTTATAGCATTGTTATTGATATTATCTATAGATGTAATATTTTCTGTTTTGCTGGATTTTTGTGAAACATATAATAAAATACATGTAATAAACAGTATGGCAAATAAAATTATAAGGGCTATTTTAATAGTTTTTTTCATTTAATGTTTACCTCATAAGGTTGTCCAGAAATTTTTTAAAAATATACAATTATAAATTCTGTTTTTTATTTTTTATAACATATATTTTGTAGTTTAAGTTTTAATTTTAAGACAGCCTGTTTTGTTTTTATTATAATTATATTGATAAATGTATTTAATCTTAAATATGTTCTAAAAATTTTATAATGTATGACAGTAAATCATCATAATTTTTTCCAGATGCTGTTGGTTTTGCCTGTATTACACATATTATATTTTTATCTGGTATTACAGTAATTCTCTGTCCACCAAAACCATGCGCAGCATACCAGTTATCACCAAGCCACCAGAACATACCATATTTATTACCCCATTTTGTATTATCTTGTATTTTTTGTCCAAGTATTTTTTCAGACGGAGTGGTTATTTGTTCTGCCAAATTTTGCGAAATAATCCTGTTTCCATTATATATTCCCCTGTTTAACATTAAAATACCTATTTTTGCCATATCTCTTGCAGATAAATCTGATTTGGCTTCTTCAGCATTGCCATCTGTTCCATTGTAATTATTTCCTGGAATTGTATAGCATACACCATCTGGGGATGTAAACCAGCGGCAGCTTTTTATATTAAGTGGTTTATATAGATATTCATTACAGAAATCATAGGTATTCATTCCTGATGCTTTTTGTATAAGCACTGATGCAAGGAGTACATCCCATTCTTTATATACAAATACGGTTCCAGGTATATCTTTCATATATATATCAGAAATATATTCTGTTATATTACCAGAGCGCATACATTGGATAATCATTGGACAGTGGTAATGTATTCCTCCATTCCAGTATATTCCAGATGTCATTGTAAGAAGGTGCTTTATTTTAAGCATTTTATGGTATGGGTGGCAGCTTCCGTCAAATATTGGGATATAGTCTGATACTGGGTCATTAAGACTTTTAATATAACCTTTATCAAGACATATTCCAGCGCATATTGCTATAATGCTTTTCCAGACAGATTTTAAGTTATTCCTGCTTTCTTTATTAAATTTATTATAATACCGTTCTACAAGTATTTCTTCATTTTTATAAATAAGTACGCTGTTTACCAGGCGGTAATGCTTTTGGGTAATATAGTTATCAAGTTCATTTATTATATTGTAATCTGTATCTGGTTTCAAAAAAGGTATCCTCCAATTATTGAATTTTTATTATTCTTTAGTTCTGATGGTGTGCCTGTTGCAATAATATTGCCCCCGTCAGAGCCGCCACCTCTTCCTAATTCAATAATATAATCACAATTTGACAGTACATATGGGTCATGTTCTGTAATAATTACGGAATTACCAGTATCAACAAGTTCTTGTAATAAGTCCATTAATTTCTGGCTATCATAAAATGACAGGCCTGTTGTGGGTTCATCAAGAATATATAATATATCTTTAGAATTTTTTCCTTTGCTTAATTCTTTGGCAAGTTTAATCCTTTGGCTTTCACCTCCAGAAATTGTAGGGGTTTTTTGTCCGAGAGTAATATATCCCATACCAACACGCTGCATTGTTTTTAATATATTGCAGATAATTTTGTCTTTGCCTTCAAAAAATACGGCTGCTTCATCTATTGTCATATCAAGTATATTTTTAATATTTTTACCATCAAGTTCTACTTCCATTGTTTCTGGAAGAAAGCCTGTACCACCACAGGCTTCGCAATTAATTTCTATATAGTTGCCCATTCCAATATGGTATTTAATAATTCCTTGTCCATGACATACACGGCAGCCACCTTCAGAATTAACTGAAAACATTCCAATAGAATATCCATAATCTTTTGCAGTTTGTGTTGCTGCAAAAAGTTCACGTACCCTGTCATAAATGCCTGTATAAGTAGCAGGACATGAAGTAACAGACCTGCCTATTGGTTTCTGGTCTATTACTATACATTTTTTAATATTTGAAGTACCATATAATTCTACATTGCAGTTTATTTCATATAAATCTTCTGTTATACATTTATTTTTAAGCATTTCTTTAATTTTAGGAACAAGCGTGTCTGATATAAGGCTTGATTTGCCACTGCCTGAAACACCTGCTATTCCTGTCATTACTCCAAGAGGGATATGTACAGTTACATTTTTTAGGTTATGTATATCTGCTCCTGTTATAATAAGTTCTTTATCTGTAATCTGTCTTGTAACTGGTTTTATATTAAATGTACTTCTATCTGCAATAAATGGCGAGGTTTTTGAATTTTTGCATTTTAAAAATTCACTATATACACCTTCAAAAATTTTTTCACCGCCCATTGTGCCTGCACCTGGTCCCATGTCAATAATATAACCAGCATTATTAATGAAGTTGGCATCATGTTCTACTGCAATTACTGTATTTCCACGTTCTACAAGATTATTTATAATTGAAATTAACTTATCTTTCTCAAGTTCATGGAGTCCTATTGTAGGTTCATCAAATACAAATATTATACTATCCATTTCCGCAATAATATAACTTGCAAGGAACAGTCTTTGTATTTCACCTCCTGATAGTGTTGGTACAGGTCTTGAAAGAGCAAGGTGGTATAATCCTACATCTGACATACATCTTAATTTTGTATATATTTCTTTTGCAAGAATATTATTGGTGTTTTCTGCATAGTTTTCAAGAAATTCAAGAAGTTCATTTATATACATATTTTCAAGTTCTGATATGTTTTTTCCATTTATTGTTGTATACATTCCCTGTATTCCAAGTCCAGTACCTTTGCATTTTGGACATATGGATTCTTCTGCATATGCTTGCGAAAATGTGAAAAGTTTCTGGCGTTCTGAAATTTTTTTAGTATTATTTAATTTTTCAAATGTGTTGTCTTCTGTTGGTGCGTAAGAGTTTACTCCTTTAAATTTAGTTTTAGGTGAACCATATTTTAATGCAATAAACTGTTCTTCTGTTAAATCTTTTAGTTTAACATTAAGTGACAACTTGAATGATTTAAGATAATCATTAATTTTAGTGTGCCATGAATTAATAATTGTAAACTTGCCTTCAAGAAGTTCTCCTATTGTCTGGTTAATATCTCCATATATTTTATCTTCATATACAATCCGTGTATATCCTTTTCCAATACACCTGGCGCACATTCCTCTTGCGGAGTTTCTTTGGAACATTTCCATAGATAAGGGGAAATTGTCATTATATTTTGGGTCTCTTTTGCCATAACTTGTAAAAAGCATTGCAAGTAAAGCACTTAATTTTGTACGTGTTCCTACAGTGCTTCTTGGGTTTGACTGGCGTATAGTGCGTTGTTCAACTGCTACAGTTGGAGACAGGCCTGTGATTGTGTCAAAAGATGGTACACTATCTGCTCCAAATTGTGTGTCAGAAAACATAAGATATCTGCGCTTGCCTTCTTCATATAAAGTGTCAAATGCAAGGCTTGATTTGCCACTGCCTGAAACACCTGTTATGACAGTAAGTTTTTCTTTTGGAATTGTAACATCAATGTTTTTTAAATTGTGGATATGCGCATTTCTAATATTAATAGTATTATTTTTCATATGTACCTCCATAAGTAATGTTTTATAATTTACTTATTTGTTATTTGCAATGCATATTTAATAATTATAAATAATATAATTTTATCATAGCTGACCATATAATTTCAATAAATATTGTTTTTGAGTTTCCCCATTTTTTAAATTATACAAAAATTATATTACTCTGGCAAATTCCAAATGTTTTAACAAAAGGCAGCTGTTATGGGAGCGTTGGTGCTTAAATCTGGTTTTTTCAGATTTTATGCACCACTGCGCATCCAATACAAGCGAAATGCGGCAAAGCCATGTTTGCAACATGGCTTTTGGGTGGTAAAACTTTGGAACTGCCAGAGCCAAAATACCTGTATATTAAAAAAATGGGGAAATTCAAAATATTTTTGGATTTTGTTATAAAATAACATTAAAAGTAATAATTAATTTAAGGAATATTGCAGTGGAATACAGAATATAGTGTATAAATGAATTTTAGTAAATTTACATAGGTGGAGGGTGTTATGTCAAGAACCAGGATAGTAATATTACAGATGAGGGAGATTATATATACAGCAGTATTTGTTGGCCTTGGCATATTACTGCTTATAATATTGTTTTTTATGTTTTGGCCAGATGGTAAGGATGAAAATAAGGAACAAGCTGATAATGGAAAGACAGCTGTTTATGAAGCAGGTGTTTATAGTAAACAAATGACAGTAGGAGATAGCGTTATAAATTTACAGGTAGTTCTTGATGAGGAACAGGTTAAGTCTGTAGAAATGATAAACCTGGATGATACAGTATCTGCAATGTACCCTCTTATGAAACCTTCTGTAGAGTCTATTTCTAACCAGCTTGCTTCTGGTGTGTCGTTAGATGAGGTAGTGTTGTCCGATGAAGGCCAATATACAGAAAAGATGATTTTAAATGAGGTTGATAGTGTCCTGGATGAACACAAAGCAAAATAATTTATGTTGATGGCAGGGGATTCCCCTGTCATTTTTATTGATAAAAGCTTAAAGTCATTGAATATAAATAACGGATATGTTATATTAAGAATATAATTTTGAAATCCATTTGTAAGAAAAAGTATTAATTTGTTATTTAACCTAATAAAGGAAGCCCTTGTTTATATGTTGCAGAAATATAAGTGATGAGTGGGAACTTCTTGTTTACAAAAGGGTCTGGAATGGAACTGCCATAAGGCATCAGAAAAAAAGTACTGTATTTAGATAATAAATAATTTATGGAGGTAATATTATGTCAGATATGTTGGTTAAATTATATAATATTCCTAATTCGTATGATATAGAAAAAAAGTTGTTGGAAGAGGATATTAGAATAAAAAAAGCGTTATCACCTGACAGAAGTAAGATAACAAGTTTCTCAAAAACATGTGCAAAAGAAGATTATTCAGATGAAGTAAATGCTGCTTTTTCTAATAACCCTATAACTTGTTATATAGCAACTAAGGAAAAGAAAATAATTGGTTTTGCATGTTATGAAGCAACTGCCAAAAATTTTTTTGGACCTATGGCTGTGTTAGAAAATGAAAGGAAAAATGGAATAGGAAAAGCATTGTTATTAAAATCTTTGGAATCAATGCGGGAGCTTGGATATGCATATGCTATTATAGGATGGCCTGCAAATTCTGCTATTGGTTTTTATAAGAAATGTGCAGGAGCAATTATGATTGATGAAAAATCTTCGGGAATATATAAAAGAATGATTGAAATTGATGAGTAAATTTAGTTTTATGAAATTGTAATAGCTATATAATTTATATAATATTCAATTTTTAAATATACAATAACTGGTTATATTGTTATTAAGGAGAGCAGAATGTCATTACAGTTAATTTTGGGAGGTTCAGGCAGGGGCAAGACACATTTTATACAGCATATGGTTACAAAGGAAGCTTTTGAAAACCCTGGTAAGGAATATATAATAATAGTACCTGAACAGTTTACAATGCAGACACAAAAGGAATTAATACAATTAAGCCCATTTAAGGGCATTATGAATATAGATGTACAAAGTTTTGTCAGGCTTGCTTTCAGGATTTTTACTGAACTTGGGGCAGGTAATGAACCTGTACTTGATGATATGGGAAAGACTATGATACTTAAGAAAGTATTGCTTGATAAGCAGGATGAACTTGGATATTTTGGCAGGAATATACATAAAAAAGGTTATATTGCAGAGATAAAGTCTTTTCTGTCAGAGCTTGTGCAGTATGGCATTGATGATGAAATGCTTGGAAAAATGATTAACAGTTCTTTGAAAAAGCCTGCACTTAGAAGGAAACTTGAAGATATGTCTGTTGCATACAGGGCATTTCTGGATTATATAAATAATAATTATATTACTTCTGAAGAGGTTATAACTGTACTTTCAGAAATTGTAAACAGGTCAGAAATTATTAAAGGAAGTATAATATGTCTTGATGGTTTTACAGGTTTTACACCATTACAGTATATGCTTCTGGCGGAATTAATGAAGACTGCAGAAAAGGTGTTTGTGACAGTGGCAATAGATGACAGGGAGCCCGTTACAAGCCTTGGTGCGAAACACCGTCTTTTCCATATGAGCAGGAAGACTATATGTAAGCTTAGGGATATTGCATATGAAAATAAAATTGAGGTATGTGATGATATCTGGACGAGTAAAAAGGATGAAAAAAGCAGATTTGCAAATGCACCATCATTGTCTGCACTTGAAAAGAATCTTTTCAGGTATCCGCTGGTTAAATATAATAATCCAGAGGAAATTTCAATCCATCTGTTAAAACAGCCAGGTGATGAGGTTTCATATATTATACAGGAAATAAAACATCTGCTTAGGGAAGATGAATGCAGGTACAGGGATATAGCTATAATAGCTGGTGATTTACAGACATATGGTATAATTATTGATAATGAAATGAAACAGGCAGGTTTTCCTTGCTTTATTGACCAGAAGAAAAGTGTGCTTACAAATCCTTTTGTTGAAATGATAGATGTTATACTTGATATTTTTATAAAAGATTTTGCTTATAAAGATGTAATGAGATATATTAAAGGAAGTTTTGCAGGAATTACTAAAGAACAGTCTGATATTACAGATAATTTTATACTTGCAACAGGTATAAGAGGACATAAGAAGTGGAATAAAGAGTGGGAAAGTGGGTATATATACCAGAGACGTACTGAGGAGTCAAAGAAATATGCAGATGAAGTTTTAAATATTGTGCGTGAAAAAATAACTGGATTATTAATGCCTGTTTATAAAGAAGTTATACCAGGAAAACATACAGTAAGACATTATGCAGAAGTTTTATGCAGATTTTTTGATGAACAGGATTTTTACAGGATTATTATGGAAAGAGCGGCTTTATTTACTGAAAAAGGTGAACTTGGGCTTGCTGCTGAGTATGAACAGATTTATGGAATTGTATTATCTGTATTGGACAGGCTTGTAGAACTTCTTGGTGATGAGAAAATGAGGCTTTCTGAATTTAAAGAACTGCTTGACACAGGGTTTTCGGAAGCCAGGATAGGGCTTATACCTCCTGGCACAGACCAGATTGTTGCAGGTGATATATCAAGGACACGTATTTCTGGTATTAAGTATTTATTTTTTATTGGTGTTAATGATATAAATATACCTAAAGGAAGTGGTAGCGGAGGTATATTGTCTGATTCAGAGAGAAGTTTTCTTTCTGATGGAAAGTTTGAAATAGCTCCAACATCAAGGGAACTGGTTTACCAGGAACAGTTTTATCTTTATCTTAATATGACAAAACCTTCAAGACATCTCTATATTACATATTGTGAAACAGGCAATGATGGAAGGGCACAGAACCCGTCATATATAATAGAGAGGTTTATAAAAATGTTTCCTGGACTTAATGTGGAGATGGAGGAAACAAGAAAAGATGCAGAACATATTTTGTCAAATGATATGGGGTTAAAGTATCTTATAGACGGGCTTAGAAAAGCTGATTACAGCAGTACACAGTGGTCTGAACTTTATAAGTTTTATATTGGAAGTGATGTTTATAATGAAATACTTGGCCAACTGGTTAATGCATCATTTTACAGGGAAGTGAAAAGTAAAATTTCGGAAAGGGCCGCCAGGGCACTTTACCATGATGTGTTCCGTGGAAGCACTTCGCAGCTTGAACGTTATGCCGCCTGTGCATTTTCGTATTTTGCACAGTATGGGCTTAAACTTGAAGAAAGGGCAGAACATAAAGTAGAATTTTTTGATATAGGAAATATTGTACATGAGGCTTTACAGAAATATACTGAAAAACTGCTTAAAAATAAAAAGCAGTGGTGGGAATTGACAGAAGAAGAACAACATATACAGGCAGATGAGTGTCTGGATGAAGTTGTAAGCAAATATAAAAATAGCCTTATGTATGAAACGGAGAGGGATACTTATATGGTAAAGAGGCTGAGAAAGCTTCTTATAAGGACTGTATGGGCTGTAACAGAACAGATGAAGCTGGGTAAATTTGATACTATAGAAAGTGAATTTTCTTTTGATATAACAGAGGATAACAGTAGTATTAATGAAAATAAAGAAAATATGATTCATCTTATAGGCCGTATAGACAGAATTGATGAGTATAAAGATGATAAATGTACTTATGTAAAAATTGTTGATTATAAAACTGGAAAGAAAGACCTGTCACTTTCAGACCTTTATTATGGTCTTCAGATGCAGCTTGTTATTTACTTAAAGGCAGCAATGGATGCCAAGAAAGAAGAAAAGATTGTGATACCAGCAGGTGTGCTTTATTATAATATTGCCAATCCTGTACTGGAGGGAAAGTATGATAAAGACCAGATTAATAATGAAATGTTAAAAAGCCTTAAAATGAGGGGTATAGTAAATGAGGATGACCCTGTACTTCCTTTACTTGATGCTAACTTTGAAGCAGAGCCAGGGGTTCTGCCAGCTATGGTTTCATCAGTAGTTGCACCATTTGCCACTGATAAAGATGGTAAACTTAAAAAGGTGTCACAGGCAATTACAACAAAAGATTTTGATAATATTATATCATATACACAGAAAAATATTGCTGGGATGAGCAAAGAAATTATGGATGGAAAAACGGAAGTAAACCCATACAGGAAAAATGACGCAGAAGGAAAAACAGCATGTGATTATTGTGGATACAGGGGAATATGCAGGTTTGATGTGAGGATACCAGGTAATAATTACCGTGTACTTAACAAACTTAGTGATGATGATGTACTGAACAGGATATAATATAAAACAGCTGCTATTATTATAATGTGTTCTTATTGTATTCTGGATATACAATAAGAAGATTATAATGTGGCAGCTGTTAATATTTTATTATATATTGATTTCCCTGTCTTTGTAGTAATATTTTTTATCATGTTCATTAATTTCACGCATAACTTTACAAGGATTCCCAACAGCTACAACATCTGATGGTATATCTTTTGTTACTACACTTCCAGCACCAATAACTGTATTATCTCCTATAGTAACACCAGGAAGTATAATTGCACCTGCACCTATCCAGCAGTTTCTTCCAATATGGACAGGCATATTATACTGGTATATTTTTTCACGGAGTTCTGGAAGGATTGGATGTCCAGCAGTAGCGATTGTTACATTAGGACCAATCATTGTATAATCACCAATATAAATATGTGTATCATCTACACATGTGAGGTGGTAATTGGCATAAACCATCTTTCCAAAATGACAGTGTTTTCCGCCAAAATTAGCATAAAAAGGAGCTTCAATATACACACCTTCACCACAGTCACCAAGCATATCTTTTAACATCTGGCTTCTTTTTTCTGTTTCAGATGGTTTTGTCATGTTATAGTCACATAGTTTGTCCTGGTAAACCATTTGTTCTTTTATAATGGATTCGTCTCCTGGAAGATAAAGTTCACCAGTGTGAAGTTTTTCTTTCATATTACTCATTTAAAATACCTCCAAGTATTGATATGTAATGTAAAATATGATATATTACCAATATGGATTTGTTTTACCAGATTTACAATGATAAAAGAAATAGCCGCCACTACTCACAATAATGGCGGCTGCCTTTGTATAAATAAAGGTAAGTAACCTGTTTTAAGGGTAGTGCAGCTTCTATGCTTTCCCTTATATATGTTTAATATAACATATACTATAAAGATGTGCAATAATAAAATATATTTGTTAAAGGAATAGAAAGGCTGGGTATTTAATATATGGGAGAAGCAAAGTGGACAGAAGAGCAGGAACTTGTAATAAACCTCCGTGACAGAAATATCCTTGTATCTGCAGCAGCGGGTTCAGGTAAAACTGCTGTACTTGTAGAAAGAATTATAAAGATTATATCAGACAAAAGCCGGCCTGTTGATATAGACAGGCTGCTTGTAGTTACTTTTACAAAAGCTGCAGCAGCAGAAATGAGAAACCGTGTTGGTGACGCAATAGAAAAGATGCTTATAGAAAATCCTGATGATGAACATCTCCAAAGGCAGGCAACCCTTCTGCATAATGCACAGATAACTACAATAGACAGTTTTTGCCAGAATATTATACGTAATTATTTTCATGTAATTGATTTAGACCCGTCTTTCAGGGTTGCAGATGAGAATGAACTTGCAATAATGAAAACAGATATTATGGAAGAACTTTTGGAAATGAAATATCAGGAAAGCAGGGAAAATGGCAACCAGACTTTCCTTGACTTTACAGAAAGCTTTTCTCCTGGCAGGACTGACAGTAATATTGAAGAGCTTGTTTTAAGGCTTTTTAATATATCCATGAGCTATCCATGGCCTGATGAATGGCTTAAAAGATGTGAAGGTATGTATGCATGTAGTTCTATGGAAGAATTTGAAGAAACCGTATGGATGGAAGAACTTAAAAAATATATAAGAGATTGTTTATCTGATTATATGGCATCAGCACAAAAAGCATTAGAAATCTGTAATAGCGGGGGTGGCCCTGCAAATTATTGTGATGCTATAAAATCTGATATAAATCAGATTGGAATAGTAATGCAGGCAGATACTTATGCAGGTTATTATAAAGCTTTTGGCATGCTTAATCCAGCAAGGCTTTCTGCAAAACGTGACCCAGGAATTATACCAGAGAAAAAAGAAGAAGTTAAAGCACTTAGGGAAAGTTACCAGAAAAATGGTTTGCAAGTGCTTAAGAAGAATTTCTTTTTCCAGGAACCAGAGGAGATGCTTGCAGATATTAAGGCTATGTTTCCATTGGTAAAAGAACTTTTAAATCTTGTAAGAGATTTTTCTTCTATGTTTGCAGAAAGGAAAAGAGAAGAAGGATTGCTTGACTTTGCAGATATGGAGCATTTTGCGCTGGATATACTTATATCTAAAGAGAATGGGGAAGTAAAGCCAAGTGAAGTTGCATGTGAGTTACAGGAATTTTATGAAGAAATTATGACTGATGAGTACCAGGACAGTAACTTTGTGCAAGAGCTTATACTTACAAGCCTTTGCCGTGCACCAGGGAATAAACCATATCTTTTTATGGTAGGTGATGTTAAACAGAGTATATACCAGTTCCGTCTCGCAAGACCTGAGCTGTTTATGAAGAAATATAATAGTTATACAGTTGGCAAGGGTCCATACCAGAGAATAGATTTGCATAAAAATTTCAGGAGCAGGGAAATTGTGCTTAACTCTGCTAATTATATTTTTGAAAATATTATGAAAGAATGTCTTGGTGGTATTAATTATGATAATGATGCAAAGCTTGTACCAGGCAGGAAGTATGAAAGTACAGATTTGAATATTTCTAAAAAGACAGATGTAATTCTTATTGAACAAAAGAGTGAAGATGCAGAAAATATTGAGAAACGTGTACTAGAAGCGGCATCAATAGGTGAACGTATACGTGGGATGGTACAAGGGGAGAACCCTCTTTATGTAAGTGGAAAAAATGGTTACAGGCGTGCAGAATATAAAGATATTGTAATTCTTTTAAGAAGTATGAGCGGATGGTCAGAAGAATTTATAGAAACTTTGGCAGATATGGGAATACCTGCATATTCTGATACAAAGACAGGATATTTTTCTGCAATAGAGGTCTGTACCGTGCTTGATTTCTTACGTATTATTGATAATCCAAGACAGGATATACCTCTTGTGGCTGTACTCCGTTCTGTTATTGGAAATATAACAGATGAAGAACTTGCATGTATTGCATCAGTTCCACGTACATTAAATTATATGGACGGAATACAGCTTTTTATTAAATTATATAGTGATAAAAAAGATATTAGTATAGATGAAGATTTAGAAAATAATTTTGATAAATATATTGATAAAATTCCTGCTAGTTATGAGGAAGGAAAAAAACTTGCGGATAAACTGGAGAAGTTCTGTAATATGCTTTCACGTTACCAGGATATGGCAGGGTATTCTTCTGTATATGAGATATTACAATGTATTTATAAAGAAACAGGTTATTATAATATTATGTCTGCTATGCCTGCTGGTGAAAAGCGTGCAGCAAATCTTGATATTCTTTTACAGCAGTCAGTTGAATTTACAGAAAATGGGCACAGGGGAATTTTTGGATTTACACATTATATTGAAAGGCTTAATAAATCAAATATTGATTTTGGAGAGGCTTCTGTTAATGGAGAAAATACTAATGCAGTAAGGATTATGAGTATACATAAAAGTAAGGGACTCCAGTTTCCAGTTGTATTTGTAGCAGGAATGGGGAAACATTTTAACTTACAGGATGCAAGAAAGGCTACAATAATTGATGCTGATTATGGTGCAGGAGCTGATTATATTGACCTTGAATTAAGAGTTAAACAGCCAGTTCTTATGAAGAAGTTTATGGCTAACCAGATTAAAAAGAATACCCTTTCTGAGGAAATAAGGATACTTTATGTTGCACTTACACGTGCTGAAGAGAAACTGGTACTTACTGGCACGGCAGCAGGTGTTGAAAAGAAAATAGAAAAATGGAGAAATAAAAGTGGAAACCATAATATGACATCTCTTCTAAGTGCACAGACATATTTTGACTGGATTATGCCTGTACTGCTTAATGGGGGATTTATAGCTGATATTTTGTTTAATATTATAACAGAAGGACAGAGTGATATTATAACAGAAGAAAAAGAAGGTCTTGAGAGAAGTATTGATAATTATAACCTTCTTAAGAACTGGGATACAGAGATGGTTTATAATGAAAATATGGCTGTAGAAATACAAAGCCAGTTAGATTATAATTATCCTTACCTAAGTGAACAGCAGCTTCCAGTTAAAGTATCAGTTACTGAAATTAAAAGGCTTGCTGCCCAGAAAGCAGAGATTCTTAGTGGTGATGAAGATAGTATTATAGATTTATCTAGTTATGCTGTTGCGCCAAAAGCCCGTTTTATGAAAGATACAAGTAAAATAACAAATACAGAAAAGGGTACATTGTACCATCTTGTAATGGAACATCTGCCATATAGTGAATTAAATGATAGTTTTGATTTTGAAAAGTTTATAGAAAGTATGTGTGACAGTGGTTATATGGAAAAGGAAGAGGCGTTAATAATTAATGCAGATAAGTTTAAGGCTTTTTATAAAAGTAGTATTTGCAGGCGTATGTGCCAGGCGCAGGTAAATGGAAGTTTAAAAAGGGAACAGCCTTTTATAATAGGGCTTCCGGCATCTGAAATTTATAGTGGGACTGGCACTGGATGTACAGAGATTGTACTTATGCAGGGCATTATTGATGCGTTTTTTGAGGAAGATGGGGAGATTGTTCTTGTTGATTATAAAACTGATTTTGTTAAAAAGGGTGATAGTAAGAAACTTCTGGAGAAATATGGACAACAGCTGGATTATTATGCAAGGGCGCTTGAAAGTATAACTGGTAAAAGGGTTAAAGAAAAGATTATTTATTCATTTGCACTTGGTAATGAAGTGTGTGCAGGATAAATAAAAAGCGGGCACTTCCAGGTCCGCTTTTTTATTTATCTTTATTAAGAAAATCATTAACGTTATCGCTTGTAACTTTAGAATAAGGCAGATAGGTATATTTATTGGTTATTTCTTTTTTAGATATAATTTCAACAGCCAGTTTTGCTATTGCAGCTGCCTGTCCTTCTTTATCATTGTATACAGTTCCTGCAAGTTCAAGGTCTTTTACTGCATTTAATCCAACATCAGTTCCATCTATTCCAAAAAATACAGGTAAAGCAGATTCTGTATAGTTTAATTTTTTATATGCATCAATAGCTCCAAGAGCCATATCATCATTATTTGCCAGGACAAGTTCAATATTATTCTGGTGCTGGCTTATTATATGCATCATACGGTTCTGTGCCTGTGCACGGTTCCAGTTTGCAATGCCACAACATAGCTTTTCAAGTTCAATGCCATTATTTTTTAAGGTGTCAACTGCATTTTCTGTGCGGATAATGGCATCCTGGTGGCCAGGTTCTCCTTCAAGTACTGCATACTGGATTTTTCCATCTTTGTTCCTGTCTATATTTTTATTTGCCTGTATTGCACTCAAAGCAAGTTCTCCTTGCATTATACCAGACTGTTTTGCATCTGCCCCAACATAATAAAGCATTTCCCAACGCATCATATCTTCTGCGACGGGTTCCCTGTTAAAGAAGATAATTGGTACATTATTTTCTTTAGCAAGGTTAATAATTTCTGATGGGTCTGCCCTGTCTACAAGATTTACACAAAGTATATTACAGCCAGCATTAATTAGTTCCTGTACCTGGTCATCCTGTGTACGTTGTGAACCAGCAGCATCCCGTATTGTCATTGTAACTTCAAAATTATCATTTTCAAATTGGCTGAGTTTATCTTTAAGACATGTAACAAGCTGGTTAATAAATGTATCACTTTGGTTATAACATGTTATTCCAAGATAAAGTTTATCTGGTGTATCTTGTTGTTGCTTTCCACAGGCACATAATAGTATTATAATTGTATAAAAGATAATTACTGATGTCCAAATGTTTTTAAATTTCATAAAATACCTCTGTTTTTACTGGCTCATTGTGAAGATGATTTCCTGGTTCTTCTGGGAGAATAATTCATCTCTGCGTATTATTGTGTATGAAACAGTTATATCTTTCATTTTACGGAAATAATATTTAAGACTTTCTGCCGTTTCTGTTAAACTTTTATAACCTGTACTAAATTCATCAGGTACTACCAGGCATCTTATAATACCTGTATCAAGATAATAAATTGCTTCTGTAGAATGGCCTATTCCATATACAAGTGCTCCATGTAAGTTATTAGCAGCTGAATACCCGCTTGCTGTTACCAGGCTCTGGTCATCAAGGGCAATTACAATATCAACCTTTGGTTGTTTATCTAATGTATTTTCTTCTGGTTCTTTGAAAGAACCAGAAATAGTCCAGGATATTTTGGCATCTTTGTCTTTTAATACATCCTGGAATCCGTTTATTCTGTTAATAATATCTTCCTGGACAGAAGTTTCTGTAATAATTCCTAATGTTTTTCCAGTTATATTTCCATTATAATCTTTTAATAATTCTTCTGCCAGGGATTTTCCCATAAGGTAATTGTCAGGCTCTGTAACTGGAAGCATAGATTCAGGTTTATTTTTGGATGCAGTAGTGCCTATAAGCATTACTGGAATTTTATTGTCAATTTTTTTTAAAATATTTTCAATTTTGTTATCTGGAACAGGTTTTATAATTAATGCGTCAGTTCCATTTTCTATTTCACGTTTTATTATATTGGTTTCTTCTTCTGCAGATGATATATTGCCTGTACTTACAAAAAATATTTCAGTATCCTGGTCTTCTGCTGCCATTTTAAGTCCATATTTAAATGCTGTCCATTGGTTATCATTTGAGTTTGGTACAATTACAGAAATTTTGTGTAAATCTTTTTTGCTGTTTTCCTTAAGCATAATAAAAGCCATGGCAATAACCATTACAGCCATTATGGCTTCAATAGAAATAAATAATTTTTTATTATTTTTCATTTATAATTATCCTATATTTTGTTGCTAATACAATGTTTCGCAATTCCTTATACACTAAGTATCCGTTATTTATGACAGTATTGCGTTGTCATAAATCTCCATAGACCACTATGGCTCATTTCTTTGTCTTGGTCTGACATAAATGTCAAATACTTAGTATATGGGAATTAACGAAACGTTGTACTATGCATTTATTCATTGATAAATATATTTCCTTTTTCAAGAATTTTGCTATTTTCTTCTGTATAAGGTATTGCAGGGATACATATTGAAACAGTAGTTCCTTCATCTGGTTCACTTTCAATAGTAAGTCCATATTGTTTGCCAAATAGAATCTGGATACGGTTATTGACATTGACAAGCCCTACACCTGAACCATGTTTGTGTACACGGTTACTATCTGTAAGCAGTAGAAGCACTTCTTCTTCTGGTATGCCAGTACCATTATCTGAAACTGCAAGAATAATATTTTCATCATTCTTTTTTCCAGAGACTGTTATTTCTCCACATTCATACATATCATTTATGCCATAATTAACTGCATTTTCAAGTATTGGCTGTAGAACTAGTTTTACAGTACAATAGGAGTATATCTCAGTTTCTATGTCAAATTTAATGGAAAATGAATTTTTATAGCGTATTTTCTGTATATTCATATAACTTTGTGCATGTTGTAATTCATCTTTTACACTAATTATTGTGCGTCCTTTAGAAAGGCTTATACGGAAAAGCCTGGCGAGTTCAGAAATCATAAATACTGCGTCGTCATTACGTTCCCCTTCAATCATCCAGGTAATAGAATCAAGGGCATTGTAAAGAAAGTGTGGGTTAATCTGGCTCTGAAGTGCATCAAGTTCACTTTTTCTTCTTTCATTCTGTTCCATTATAATTTTTTGCATAAGCATATCAATCTGTTCATAAGATTGTTGTATTGAATATCCAAGATGCCTGATTTCAATAGAGCCACCAATATAGATTTCTGGTTTTTCACCTGCTTCATATTCCATAACAGAATCACTTAATTTTAAAATAGGGCTTGATATCCTGACTGAAACAACACGGTTAATAACTGCCAGCATCATTGCCATTAAAAGAATAATCATAATAATAAAGTAACGGGTGTTAAACATGCCATGTGTAAATGTAGAATATGGAATTACACCCACAAGTTTCCATCCTGTATAACTTATTGTGCTGACAATAAGTTTACGTTGTTCCCCGTCAAAAGTTTCATCATATACACCATCTTTGTAGCTGGCAGCTTTTATACTATTTTCACTGGAAATGCCTTTGCTAATCTGTATTTGCCGCATATGGTATATTATTTGTCCGTTTTTGTCACAAAGATAATAATACTGTCCATTATTTGATGTATTGATTTGTTTCATCATCCGTGAAATACTGGAATAATCCATGTCAACAAGCAAGACACCAGTAATAGGTACACCATTATTTGTAAGTTCTACAACACGGCTTAATGAAATAACCCAGTAGTAACGCAGGGAAGTATCATCAAACAAATTCTGTATATGAGGGGTAGAAAAGTGCATATTTTCCATTTTTTCCATAGCTTTTTTGTACCAGTCCTGTTTTGTGACATCAGGGTCTTCTTTTTGTAGTGCGACTGGTTCTGCTGCCATCAGGCTTCCGTAGTTGTTATATATGGCAATGCTTCTTAAATTATCCCTGTTTGCTTCATATAAAAGATTCATTCCCTGCTGTATATTATCTTCTTTATTTGATAAATCACATTCTTTTATAACATTGTAATAGACAGCATCTGATATCTGCCTCATACTTACAAGATAATCTTCAAGGTTTTCTACAGTCTGTTCCATAAGTTTCTGTGTGCTTTGTATTATTTCCTGCCTGGATGAAGCAGAAAACCTTAAATATACTACAATTCCAAGAACTAACATAATGGAAACAGATATAGCAGAGAATGCAACCATAATTGTTGATTGCATTCCTGTTGGTTTAAATTTTTTTATGTGCTGTAAAAGTTTACTTTTCATTTTCTGTATGCTCCGTTCTATATTTTGAAGGAGATACGCCAAAACATCTTTTAAATACATAACTAAAATAATTAGGGTCTGTGTAGCCAACATTTTTTGCTATTATATAGCTTTTTTCATTTGTTTCAAGAAGCATACACGATGCCCTGTCCATTCTGTAATCTGTTAAATAGGTTATAAATGAGTTTCCAGTCTCTTTTTTAAATATTGTAGAAAAGTAGGAATTTGATACGCCAAGTACATTGCAAACACTGTCAAGTGAAAGTTCTTCATCTGTATAATTATTATGGACATATTCCTTAGCTTTATCTACAAGGGATTGTGTTGACTTATTCCGTGCAACAATTAATTTATCATGGCAGGAAAGGCTGATACCAACAAGCCACTTTTGTAATGCATCAGGTTCTAAATCAAGAAGGCTGCCATACAATTTCTTGATGTCTGTTGAAAAATCTTCTATGTCAATGTCATTATTAATTGAAAATTTATATAATGTGCTTATCAGTTCCATAACATAAATATGGTGCTGGTGTAAAGATTTTTTTGGAAAAAGTGTATGGTCAAGATATTTGCCAACTGCTTTTATTACATCTTTTTCAGAACCTAGCCGTATTATTTTAAAAAGGTTAGATAGTTCCATGTCGTTTGAAGGACTGGATTTATCTATTTTCTGTGGAACAATTTCTTTTATATTAATTGCCCTCGAAGCACCATAAATTACACGGTATGATACTGCTACCCTGGCACTTCTATAAGACTGTGATAATTCAAGTATATTTCTGCAGGTTTTACCAACTCCAATAGTTACAACAGCACCAATAATACGTTTTGCATATTTACAGAACCTGTCACATTCATCTGTAAGTTCAGAAATCATGCTTTCGTTTTTTAGCTGTGGAATTAGAACTGTATTTCCAAGGTAAGAAAAACATTTTGCCTGCCATTTTTCTGCAAGACGTTCTTTTGCCTGTTTCTGGACAGAGGTGGATAAAAGTAAAGGGTTCATGTCTTGTGGAACTGGGTTTGAAGAGGTGTGTATTACAAGGCAGCAGAAAAATGGTCCAGGAAAAGAGAGTTGGTAATCAGAAAGATATTTTGGAATTTCGTGTTCATTAATTCTTCCTTCAATTAGTGAAGAATAGAAGTCTGCTTGTAAAAGTGGCAGTGACTCCAAATAATATTTCTGTAATATTTCTACATTTCTTTTTTCGTTTATTTCCTGGTCAAGTTTTATCTTAAGCTGTTTAAATACATTAGTTAATTCTATGGAATTAACAGGTTTTAGTATATATTCTTCAACTTCAAGATGTACAGCTTCTTTTGCATACTCAAATTCATCAAAGCCAGTGAAAAATAAAATTTTGGTTGCTGGAAAACCAGCTTTAATACGGTTGGAAAGCTCTATGCCATCCATATATGGCATTTTGATATCAGTCATAACAACATCAGGTTGTAATTCTTCTATTATTTCTAAAGCTTTTACTCCGTTATTAGCATATCCAATTACTGAGAAACCAAGTTCTTCCCAGTTAATTTTTTTGATAATTACTTGTATTACGTCTTCCTCATCATCTGCCAGAAGTATTGTATATTTATCCATATTCCTATCTCCATATATATGAATTACTGGATTAGTTTTTATAATTATATCAAAACCATTGATAAAAGTAAATAAATGCATTATATAAAAACAGCAGCCACTGTTTTTTCCAGATAACTGCTGTTTTCATTATATAGTTTTTCAAGAGGTTTTCTTATGTATTTTATATGGGTTATTTTATAACTGATTTTTTACCCATTCCTGCTTTTTTCATCTTTTTAAGTATTGTATTACGTTGTTTTGCATTCATTCCTGGTGCTTTAACTGTTATTTTGGAAGAAGTATTTTTAAATGCGCCGCTCTTTATAGTATTTAATACTGCACCTTTTTCAAGAGTGATATTCTTTAATTTGCTACTTCCCATAAATGCCTGTTTGCCAATGGTTTTTACATTTTTGCCAATAGTTACTTTTGTAAGGTTCTTGTATCCATTGAATGCTTTGTTGCCAATCTGTATTACTTTGCATTTAATACCATTTATTGTAATTTGTGGCTGGATTATGGCATTTTTAATTTTTCTATCTTTGCCTTTTGTAACTATGGCTGTTTTTTTAGCAGGGTCAAGAACTGAGTAATATACATTTTTGTATAAAACAGTATCTCCTTTTTTAAGTTCTGGCTGTTCCTGTGAATTGCCATCTGGAAGTACAACTTTGGACTCCTTCATAGATGTGCCAGCATCTGCTGTAGAAACAGGTTTTAATGTATAAGTGTATTCATATGTGCGGTCAGATGGGTTTAAATATGCTGGAAGAGGTTTTGCTCCCCAGGAATTGTCACCACCAAGCCCCATCTGTCTCTGGTTAAGGCGCAGAGTAATATTATCTTTGCTTCCTAACATATAAGAATGCATTACATTTGTAAGTTCCTCTGCTGTATAATATAATGCACTGAATTCCATAGGTACATCTGTTTTAGCAAGAAGACCTGTGCCTTCACTGTTTGTCATGCTTACCCAGCGTGTATCTGTCCTGTTGCCAGTTTCTTGTGGTTTGATATAATCAATAAAGAAGTCATCTACGTCTTTTTTGTAAATACCAATTTCGTATCCAGACTGTCTGTCAATATAATTTTCATCTGGTCCTTTTCCATACCAGGTAACATTTGAAAATTCTTTTGGCAGTGTCAGGCTGTTGCCTATTACTGGAATTTCTGGAAGTCCTGCGCCTGGTGTTAATGTACTTGTTATTTTAATATCTCCAGTACCATATACAATAAATTTCTGTTGATAAGAAGATTCAGTTGTTGTTGGAAGCTTGGAGTCTACTGTAATTTCAACCATTCCATTATTAATCTTTTTGGTTGTTACATTAGAAACTGCTTTATCAGCTCCTGCATATCTCCAGGTATCATATTCAGATGCTGAATAAAATCCAAGGTCACTGTCTGTTGGTGCTCTCCAGAAATCAGGCTGTGGACCACTTTCCAGAAGCTTTTTGCCTTTGTATGTGAAGTCTTTAATTGTCCCTGCTGTCTTATCAAATGTAACTGTAAAATCTTTTCCTTTAATAACTGCAGAATCCTGGTCTTCTGATAAATCAAGATTTTCTATTGATGCAGTATTTAAAGTTTTTACAGCAGGTACGTCAAATGGCACAGTGAGCTGTCCATGTGCAACTTCATGTCCCTTTTCTGCCCATGAAGCTTTTTCTTTTAACTTAAAGCTTATATTTACAAAGTATTCTGCACCAGCTTTTAATTGTGGTTTTTTAAATGGTACAGTAATTACTTTTTCACCATAGGTTTTTACTTCTTCTGTAGAATCCTGTACAGGTCTTATATCCATATCTGTATCTGTAAATATTCCGCTTTGTATAGGTTTTCCATCTTCTATTAATTCCCATGAAGCTTCAAACTTATTAAGATTTGTAAATAAATATTTATTAGAAATCTTTACTTTACCTTCTAAAATGCCAGCATCTTCAATGCCAACGTTCTGATAGATATATTTTACCTGCTCAAGTTCTGGCTGTACTGTCCTGTCTGCTGATACAAGCCCGTTTGCGCAGAAGTTTTTATTGTTTGGATTTCCTTCTGGGATATTCTGCCAGTCACCACCAAAACTGTAATATGAATCTTGGGCATATGTTTTCTCTGTAGTACCATTGAAATCAAGCCACAATAATGTATTGTCATCAGATTTTCTTTCAGTGTTATTTAACTCTTCTAATGAAAGCGCTTTGTTATAAATTCTTACATTATCAATTATACCTTTAAATGTGGCTGGAACATTTGGATTTTGTGCATCATAGGTAAGGTCTGCCCCTATGCCGACTGGGTTTGGGCCAGAAACAATGCCAAATTCACTTGTTGTTGATGCAACTTCTTTTCCATCAAGATATAATTTAAGTGTTGTTCCGTCATATGTACCTGCAATATGATGCCAGTTGTCTGCCCAGTCATCTGGTGTCTGGATTTGTGCTGCGGCTTTTTCATAAACACCCCAGTCATCGTTATATTTGCCGCCACGTATATAAAATTCAAGTACATCATTTTCTCCATCTACCAGCCTTCTTAAACCATAAGATTCAGAATTGCACCATTCATCATTGCCTTTTGTGATAATTGGAGCTGTCTGGTTATATGCAGATGCATCAATTTGTCCTGAACCATCATTGCTTCCACGGAGTTTGTAACCTTCTGGTTTTACATAGGCTTCTAATGTAAGTGGTGTATTGCCTGATAAATGCAGGGATTTGTCATTGTAAACCTGTGCGTATCCATTAAGTCCTTTTCCTTCTTTGCCATTGTCAGACAGTTCACCTTTTAATATAACTTCCAGATTATTCTTTCCATCATCTTTTAATATCTGGTCTGCCTGGGTCTTTATTTTGAGACTTTGGTCTACCCAGTCCCAGATAAACCCGCCTTGCAGGTTTGGATATTTCTCGTAAACGTCCCAGTATTCATCAAGGTTTCCAATACCATTACCCATTGCATGTGCATATTCACATTGGAAAGCTGGCTTTGTACCATGTTCTCCCCACCATCCTAAAGGATTTTTTATTTTGTCATCAACTCCAAGATTGTTGACACGGCGGTACATTCTTGACCATACATCTACTTCATCAATATCTCTCCAGCCTTCATAATGTACAAATCTTGTTGGGTCAAGTTCTTTGCAGAGTTTACCAAGTTCTGCCCAGGTATCACCGTTGTAACTTTCATTGCCTAAAGACCAGGACATAATGCTTGCATGGTTTTTACTACGTTCAATGGTACTTCTCATTCTGTCTTTACATGCTGCAATCCACTGTGGGTCGCTCTGTGGAATGTAATCGTTTAACCCATGGGATTCAATATTTGCTTCATCAATCATATAAAGCCCATATTCATCACAAAGGTCATACCATTTTGCGTCATTTGGATAGTGTGAATTCCTTACGGAATTAATATTATACTGTTTCATAAGAAGAATATCCTGTACCATGCTTTCTTCTGTAACGGTACGGCCTCCTTCTAATGATGTCTCGTGGCGGTTTACACCTTTAATCATAATTGGTGCACCATTTACAATAATCTGTGATTTATTAGTTCCTTTTCTTACAATTTCAATTTCCCTGAAGCCTACATGTGTTCCTGCTGTTTCTACAATATCACCGTTTGCATTTTTTAAAACAATTAACAATTCATAAAGCTCTGGATTTTCTGCTGACCAGAGTGCTGGTGCTGTTACTTGCTGTGAATAACTGGAAACAGCCTGGAAATAACGGTTGTCGTCTTCTGTTTTAAATGTAAAGTCCCCAAGTTCTTTTTTAAAGATTTCATTACCAGACTTATCATATAAAATACTTTCTACTTTATATCCATCTGCTGCTTTTCCGTTATATCCCCTTAATGTAACTTCAAAATTAAATGTTGCATCTTTATAGTTCTCATCAAGGTCTGTTGTATAAGCAAAATCGAATAAGGATGCTTCTTTGTTTTTGGCAAATAAAAATACATCCCTGAAAATACCGCTTAGACGTATAAAGTCCTGGTCTTCAAGATAACTTCCATCTGACCAGCGGTATACTTGTACAGAAATTGTATTATCTTCACCTGCTGGTTTTAAATATTTACTGATATCAAATTCTGCTGGTGTATAGCTGTCTTCGCTGTATCCAACATTTTTTCCATTGACCCATACATAGAATGCGGATTCGACTCCTTGGAAAGATACAAAAACCTCTTTCCCATCCCAGTCTGCTGGCGTTTTAAATGTTCTCTTATAGGAGCCAACTGGATTGTAAATTGTTGGTGCAATGCCTCTTGGGCTGTCTGCTGGCAGTCCATAATTTGCCCTTGGGTCTTCTACACCTTCCCATGGAAGACGTGTATCAGTATATTTTGGAGAATCATAGTTTTCTGTCTGCCAGTTTGCAGGAACTTTTATATTCTGCCAGCTGCTGGTATCATAACTATCCTTATAAAACTCCATATTTCTTTCATGTGGGGATTTTACCCATTCAAATTTCCAAGTGCCATTTAATGACTGGTAATATGGTGATGTTTCATGCTTTTTTCTTAGTTCTGGGTTTTTGGCACTGTTAATGTTGTCAAATCCTATAAAACTTGCATGTGCATCTTCTCTGTTTACCTGGAATACATCGTTCTGGTCGAACCATTCTTCACCTTTAAATATGGCACTGTTATTATTTGCCGCTTGTACGTCCACCCCAATGCCAGATAACGGAATACCCGTTGCTGCTATACTAAATACTAACGTTACGGCCAACAATTTTTTTGCTCCCATAATCAATTTCCTCCTTAATTGTTTATTATTATGAAATCTCCCCTTTTTCATATGTTTTTTGTACAGCTTATATATAGCCAGTATGTCTTCTGTTTTTTACATATAATTTATCTTACTTTAACCTTACTATTTAAGTCCCGCCACTTAATAAGTGGGGGACTTGTATATTTTAGAGGGTGTATAAACTTTTGCTGGAAGCCCAGGCAGGTTATTTTTTTAATTCCCTCCTTTCATGCCTGTTGTTCCAGGTAAGATAATTGTATTAAATCTCTTTAATAAAAAACATTAAAGAAGACATACAAAGATAGCTTGCAAGATAAGTTTTATTTTTTCTGTACATATTTCAGACAGTCAAGTGTTACTGATATAAGTATTATTATTCCTGAAAATACAAACTGCAGGTTTGTATCAATACCAAGTATGGTAAGTGAATAGGTAAGTGCTGTAAAAATAAATACACCTGCTACTACACCTGAAATTTTACCAATACCACCAGTGAAAGATACACCTCCTACTACACAGGCAGCGATTGCATCCATCTCCCAGCCTTGCCCATAAGTAGCAGAACCAGAACCAACCATTCTTGCACATTCAAGCCATGAGCCAAATCCATAGAGGATACCTGCCAGGACAAATGCGCCAACTGTTACTTTGAATACAGAAATACCTGATACTGATGCTGCTTCTGGGTTTCCTCCGACAGCGTACAGGTTTTTGCCAAATGTTGTTTTATTCCAGATAAACCATACTATTGCTATTGCTGCTGCTGCCCAGAGAATAATTGTTGGGAAGCCGTTTATTTTTGGAATAATCATATTAGGGATTACTGGTTCAATAGCACCAAATGACACACCCTTTGTTGCATATGTAACAAGCCCGAAGATTACAAGCATGTTTGCCATAGTAGAGATAAATGGGTGCATTTTAAATTTGGCAGTAAAGAAACCTGCAATGGCAGTAAAGAATGTACATAAAACAATACACATAAACAGTGCAAATATTACTCTTATGCCTATAGGCAGGCTTGTAAAGTCAAATACATGGCCAAAAACGGAGCCTGTATTAATCCCCTGGTGCATAATTATAGTTGCGGTTGTTATGCCCATGCCTACCATACGTCCAATGGAAAGGTCCGTACCTGTAAGAAGAATTAATCCTGCAACACCAAGGGCAAGGAACATTCTTGGTGAAGCCTGCTGCAGAATATTTAAAACATTGTTGTAAGTAAGCAGTGGTGAATCTTTTATAATTGGGGTTATTATACACAACATAATAAATATAAGTATTATAGCAATATACAAGCCATTCTGGAGCAAAAATGCCCTGCGGTTAAATGTATATTTATAATTTTCCCATTTCTGTGCCCTTGTTTCCATAAATGTGAATTTTGACATACGGAGCAAGTCAAGAAGATGGTATTTATAAGTATATGCTGCATGTTTTCTGTCTTTTATCTGTTGAAGGTCTTTTTCAAGCCCCATTTTGGCATCAAAAAGCCGGTTTTTATAAACATAATTTTCATCTTTTATTTCCTGGTGGTCAGAAAGTTTTGAAATATTTTCCTGGTGTTCTTGTTTAAGTTTTGCAACTTTTGCCTGGTATTTATCTTTTGCCTCTTCTTTTGCGGAAACACAGTTTTCTCTTATAGGCTGGTAATAGTCTTTATCAAAGTGCATTTTTAAATAAGCTTCAGCATCAGATATTAATTTTGACACTTCATCTTTGTTTTTAGACTCAACTGCCTTTGCTTTTTCAAGCGCTGCCATGTCTTCTGCAATCTTTTTATCTTTTTCTCCTTTTGAAAGAGTACGGTCTTTTTTTGTTGTGCTAATATTATTTTGAAGAAAGATAATCCTGTCTGTCCCTTCTGCCCTGAGATTGTCAATTTTTGACTGGATTTTCCCTATATAATCATCTATTGGCTTGCGCAGCTGCATTTCTTGTTTATCTGTAAGAATTGTACTGTTTTTATTATCCATCTTTATTCATCTCCCTTTTATAGGTATTTTGCACTAAGTCTTAAAAGCTCTTCCTGGTCTGTTTCTTTTGTGTTGACAATTCCAGAAAGATGTCCGTTTGACATAACGCCGATGCGGTTTGTAATTCCAAGAATTTCTGGCATTTCGGAAGAAACAACAATAATTGTTTTCCCTTGTTTCGCCATATTGATAATTAATTCATAGATTTCATATTTTGCACCAACATCTATTCCTCGTGTAGGCTCATCCATCATAAATACTTTTGGATTACGTTCCAGCCATTTTCCTATAATAACTTTCTGCTGGTTGCCGCCAGAAAGGCTTGAAATCATATCTTCCGGACCCATACATTTTGTATGCATAATTTTGATTTCTTTGGCCGTTGCTTTAACCATTTTAGAATCAGAAAGTACCATACCAGATTTATACTGGTCTAAATTCGCAATTGTAGTATTAAAAGTAAGGTCAGCCTTTAAAAAGAGCCCATTTGCCTTACGTTCCTCAGTGACCATCGCAAAACCATTATCCATTGCGTCCTTCGGGCCATTAAAATTCATAAGGTGGTTATTAAAATAAACACGCCCTGCTGCTCTTGTACGTACGCCAAAAATAGTTTCTAAAAGTTCTGTACGTCCAGCACCAACCAGCCCATATAATCCAAAGATTTCCCCTTCTTTTACATCAAATGTGATATCCTGTAAATATGGTTCAAATTTTGTGGACAAATGCTGTATAGATAAAATAGTATCTTTTGGTATATTGTCAACTGGAGGGAAACGGTTTTCGAGAGAACGGCCAACCATGGCAGCTATTAATTCATTCATATTTGTATCTTTGCTGCTTTTTGTCATAACAAGGTTGCCATCACGCAGAACAGATATTTCGTCGCATATTTCAAATATTTCATCCATTTTATGTGAAATATAAATAAGGGAAATACCTTGTTCTTTTAACATTCTCATCATTTCAAAAAGTTTATCTACTTCCTGCACTGTAAGTGAAGAAGTTGGTTCATCAAGAACAATTACTTTTGAATTATAGGAAATTGCCTTGGCAATTTCGCACATCTGTCTTTGTGATACAGACATATTACGCATAGGCTGGGTAAGGTTCACAGTCATTCCTAGCTTTCTGAAAAGTTCGGAAGCTTCTTTTTTCATTCTGCCTTCATCAATTATGCCAAGAGAATTGACAGGATAGCGTCCAAGGAATAAATTATCCATTACATTTCTTTCAAGACATTGGTTTAATTCCTGGTGAACCATTGCAATACCATTTTCAAGGGCATCTTTTGGTCCAGAGAAGCTTACTTCTTTGCCATCAAGGAAGATATTACCTTCATCTTTCTGGTATGTGCCAAAAAGGCACTTCATCATTGTTGATTTGCCAGCCCCGTTCTCACCCATAAGACCCATAACCGTTCCTCGTTTCAAATCCAGGTTTATGTGGTCAAGAACCCTGTTACGGCCAAAGGACTTGCTCATGCCACGTATTGATAAAACAATATTATTTTTATTATTTTCCATTATTTTTACTCCTGTATATTGATATGTATAAGTACCAGGGCGTACCTGTAAACTGTCTTTATAAAATATGTTTCAGGCCCCGCCCTGGTTCAACGGTTACAATGTTATCTTATTTTAATAGTTATTATAAATTACTGGTTAAGTAAAGCTGTGTAAGAAGCAGCATTATCTGTTTTAACCATATTAATAGCAAATGCATCATACTGGCTTGGATTTCCAAGGCGGTTTGTTATATTTGACTCTGTCTGCCCGTCACCACCGATATAATCTACCTCCAGGTTAAGAAGGTCATCATAATTCTGGAGAAGAGGCTGGTATGTTGAGCTTAAGAAGTTATCAGAAGCATTATATATGTTCAGCCATACTTTCTTTGAGGCATGTGAACCTTTGTCAAGCTGTTTTGATACAGGTTCATAAACCTTTGTAGAATCTGTGAAGTCCTGGTAGTTTTCGGAAGTAACTGCAACGTTTAATGCATAATATGAACGGTGTTCTGAATCAAATACATATACATCATCACTTAATACATTGCCTGCATCATCTGCTGTACCAATACCTGTATCAATATCTGCCCCGTCAAGTGCATTGCGTAGAACACGGAGTGTAAGGTATGCCTGTACGTCTGCATGCTGGCTGATAGTCCCGCCATATCCGTCTGCGATAGCTGCAACTGCATCATTGTTTGCATCATATCCAAATGTAGGTACTTTATTATCTTTTGACCATGCATTGAACATTGACATTCCCATTCCATCGTTATTTGATACTACTATATCAATACTGTCACCAAATGATGATGACCATGTGCCTATTGCGTTACCAGCTGTAGCTGCATCCCATGTAGCACCAGCAGAGTTTTTCATTTCCTGTGAAGCAAGTTCACGTACTACATATTTCTTTCCGCCAGCTTCGATTTCACCATCTTTTACAGCAGAAGCGGAACCATCTGTATTAGTACCAACTGGGTCACTGTTGGTATCACCATCTTTCTCAACTCCTGTACCAAGTGCCTTACGTACACCTCTTGTACGTGCAATGGAATCATTGTGTCCAATATCACCAATAGCAAGGACATAACCGATTACGCCATCACCGTTGCGGTCGATTTTGTCAATGTTATTTTTAATATAATCACTAACCATTGTACCCTGGAGTTCTGCACCTTGGTTTGCATCAAAACCTACATAATATGTGTCATCATTATATGAAAGTGCAGTCATGTCAAGTTCACCTGTAGAACTGTTAGATGGCTGGCGGTTAAACCATACTAAAGGTTTATCTTTATTTGCCACCTCTGATGATGAGCCTTTTTTGTCTGATGAGCCTGAGTTGCCTGATGAACTATTATCAGGATTAGAACCACATGCTGCCAGTGAAAGGCTAAGAACTGTTACCATTGCCATTGAAATAATTTTTTTCTTCATACTCATTTCTCCCTTCTCTTTTACACTTTGTACGTGCTCTTTGTTGATATTGACAGTATATCCGGTATTATAAGAATAAAATATAGAATATTTTTTGCTTGTCATTGAAAATTTTAAGGTTTTTATTGGTAATATATAACAATAAGTTGTAAAAAACAGATATTTTTATAGGTTGGTTTTATATATTGCTTATACAGAATTAAAAAATATATAATATGAATATACTGGAACTGTACCAGTGTGGCTGGTATTATGACAGAATAAGAAAAAAAGATGCTGTCACAATAAGAATGAAGAATACAAGATATAGTATTTTGATAAAATGAAATTCCTATAACTTGTATGGTGTTTTCTTAATGTGGCAGCCTCATATTTTCAGGAATTAAAAATCCCTAAGTGAGTTGTCTTTTCTTTTCCCAATCCTGCATTAATATAAATATTAATCTAATTTGCTAAATGAAGAGAAAAAGGTTGTGTTAATGTAAATTCCTTTCCATATTTCTTACTGTTGTTAAATTTAAGACCTGCTTCTAATATTACATAATGATAGTTTTTTTCTTTGTCACCTTTTTTATAGTATCTTATGGTAATTGATGTTTTTATTACAGGTTTGCCATTTTCAATTGTAATGTCGTATGAATTGTTATAGCCAAATTCATATTTATTTGAAAGGCTGCTATCTGAGAGAGTATAACCATAAATTTCAAAAGCGCCTCCAGACATAAGTTCTGTCTTTGACTGGAAATTTTTATTATGTGTAATGTTTTTAATCTGGTTTAAAGATTCTATATCTGGACGTTTCTGGTTCTGGTCATAAAGTTTACAAAACTGTTCTGTAAAGTATCTGGCATTATCTTTTGTAAAGGTATATATTTCAAATACTGAAGATGTAATTATATTATAATCTTCATAACTGTAATCATAATTATATTTAATTATAAATAACTGGTCTTCTATATAAAATGCAGTTTCATCTTCGCCATCATTGTCAAAATCACTATTTATAAGTTCTGGAAGGTTTATTTCTGGAAAGTTTACATCTATTCCTTTCTGGGCTTTTTTTATGCCATGTACACTGTAATGTCCGGAACCTGTATAGATTAGGAGGGCGCTTGAATCATGTCTGGCATTTAGATAGTATAATGCTTGGTTTTCTGTAAGATTGCCCAAATAAGTCATTCTCATTTCATTTATAATCCTGGTTTCATGTTCCATAACTTCTTTAAAATCTTCATCTTTTATATTATTAAGGCTTTTTAAGATTTCATTATCTATATTTCCACTAAATACGCCATAAGTATAGTTTAACACCATTCCTTTATCTTTATAAAATTTATCCCATTTAGCCTGTTTGTTTTTATAATAATTAATTGGTATGGCATTTGAATATTTACTGGCAAAATCTAGTGCTACAGGTACATTATAATGTTCTTTTTTAGTTGTATTATAAGTATAATTTTCAAGTCCTTTTTTAACAGACTTTTCTATTTTTTTATCATTAAGCGGAAGCTGCCATTCATATTTTGTATATGTGAAGTTATCAGACTGTTTCTCTGTATCATCATCAAATATATAGTAGCCTTCTATTTCTTCTGCTTCCAATATATTTTTATTATTCTGTGTATTAAATTTATAGGCACGGTATGAATGGTGTGTGTTAGTAACAAATATTCCATCTTTTATTGAAACAGGTTCTCCTGAGCTGCTGCATGCCATAAATGTTAAAAATTCTACTTCTTTGCTGTCTGTATCATAGTAATATACATTTGCATATGAAGAGGCAGAGGTATCGTTAGAAATTTCAAATGTCTTTTCAGTTACAAAAAGGAGTGGTATGTTATCTTCTGTATATTGTATACTGAAATATAAATTATCTGTACTGGCAGGCTGGTCTGGTTCAAGACGGTATATCCATTCAGGGCGGGATAATATATCCTTTTTCATAAATTTTTCAAATGCTTTAATCCTGTTATCTGCAGCAGGGTTATTTATAGGTCTTTCGGTACTTAAAGATTCAGGCACAGTTGTGTTTACAGGGTTTAAGGCTGTCTGGCCTTTATTAACTGCCTGGTTTTTATTAACAGAGGATGTACTTCCGCTTGTCATGCCGCAGCCTGCAAGTATAACAGAAAAGGCTGTTACTAGGGCTATATGGTATTTTTTTAGCCTTCTTTTTTTAGTTATCATTATTAATCTCTCCTTTAAATTAGTTTTGCTGCTTCCAAGGGATGTTGTAATGCAAAACCTGCCTGGGCGGCTTTTCTGGCTTAGTGTTAAAAGCATTTTGCCATAATCATACCTTTCATTATTATTGCAGCTTTTTAAAACTGCTTCATCACATGCAAGTTCTGCATCTTGTTTTGAATAAAATGCTGCTATCCAGACAAAAGGATAGAACCAGTATATGCCAAGACATATTGTCCGGAGCAGTGCCCATATATTGTCTTTATGTTTAATATGTGTATATTCGTGTGCTAAAATTTGTGTTAAGTATTTTTCTTTGATATTATTGTCTGCTGGAAGATAAACAGCAGGATGGATTATGCCTGTAAGACATGGGGTCTTTACAATATATGATATGTATACGGGTATATTACTGCTGCTTTTAAACATAAGTTGCCTGCTTCTTTTGAGTTTTTTGTAAAATATTGAATTGGATATTATGATAAATATAAAGAATATTATACTTCCTGATATCCATATAACAGCTGCAGGTTTTATAAACTTGTTTTGTGTTTGTGGTTTTGTGTCTTTAGCCAGGTCTGCAGGTATATTTTCTTCAATATTTTTTATATCTGGTTCTCCGCTTGTAATTATTATATTATTTTTAACTGTGCTATTTATATTAGTATTTTTCTCATTTTTGTTTATAAACTGTTTTGTTGTATTTTTATTGTTGGTTTTATTGTTATTTTTATTTTCTTCTGGTTTATTATTAATTGTAGTTTTTTCTTCTTTGGCGGGCTGGACATTTTTCTTATTGTCTGTAATATTTACCAGGTTCATTATGCTTAAAGGGCTTTCAATAATGGTTACTGGAACCAGAAGGCGTAAAAGCACTAATCCCCATAATGGGTATAATACTAAAAAACTTAATTTATTTTTAAACAGAAACCTTATAATAAGGATTACAATTACCATTAAGGCTGATGTGAGAAATAGTGTAACCATGTCTGCCTCCCATCCTGGATGTAGATTTTTGTATTATTATATGTATTTATTTTTTTAACTTTTGTAATATCTGTTCAAGTTCTGATATATCCTGGTCACTGAGTTCATTTTTGGCCACAAGTGTGGACATCATCATGCTTATGCTGCCATTATAGATACGGTTTAGGAAATTTCTTGTTTCTTTATGTGCAACTTCATCACGCCTGGTATTTGTATAGAAATATTTTGTACGTCCTTTTTCTTCATGCCTGATAAGATTTTTTTCTTCCATACGTTTGAGCATTGTTGCACAGGTGCTTTTCGCCCAGCCTTGTGTTTTATTAAGCTTTGTGAAGATGGACATAAGGGTCTGTGGTTCTTCTTCCCATAGACATTCTAGTACATACCATTCACTTCCTGTTACTTTCACTATTTATATACCTCCTTACATTATTTGGTCTAATCTGTAGACTTATAATAACACTATAGGTCTATATTGTCAACCAGTTTTGCTATCTTTTTATTTCCTTTTATTACATAATATGGTAATGTTATGGATGTATATATGTGTTTGTGTATTGCGAATATATACTTGGCTTTTGCAAAAAATATGGTATCAGGATTTTTTATGAATGGAGGGATAGTATAATGAAGGATAATTTTATAAAGGTTGCTGCTATTACGCCAGATATACGGGTGGGTGATACAGAGTTTAATACAGAAAGTATTATTAAAGATATCCATGCAGCAGCAGAAGAAGGGGTTAAACTTGCTGTTTTTCCAGAGTTATGTATAACTGGTTACACATGTGGCGACCTTTTTCTGCAGGATACGCTTTTAAATGGAGCCATAGACGGGCTTGCAAAAATTTGTAATACATCAGATGATATTGATATGGTTATTGTTGCAGGGCTTCCTTTTATGTATATGGGCAGGCTCTATAATGTTGCTGCTGTAATCCATAATGGTATTTTGCTTGGCATGGTTCCTAAACAGAATATCCCTAATTATTCTGAGTTCTATGAGGCAAGACATTTTGCACCAGCACCTTCTAAAACAGATATTATTAATATCCCAGGGCTTGGTGTAGCTGGTGAGGGTATAAGTTTTGGTGCAAAGATTCTGTTCGAGGCTTTAAATATGCCTGGTTTTATGCTTGGCATAGATATATGTGAGGATTTGTGGATGCCTGTGCCTCCGTCATGTTACCATGTGATGGCTTCTGCAACTGTTATTGCTAACTTATCTGCAAGCGATGAAACGACGGGTAAGAATAATTACCGTAAGGAACTTGTAAGCAGCCAGTCTGCAAGGCTTGTGTGTGGTTATATCTATGCGGATGCAGGGGAGGGGGAGTCTTCTACAGACCTTGTTTTCTCAGGCCATAATATTATTGCAGAAAATGGTATTGTACTTGCTGAGTCAGAACGGTTTAACAACCAGATGGTTATTAGTGAAATAGACCTTGGAAGACTTGCAAGTGAAAGAAGGCGTATAACAACTTTTAATATAAAATCTCCTGCTGAATCAGGGTATATGGTAATGGGATTTGAATTTTGTGACATTTCTGAAACTGTGCTTACAAGGAAATATCCACGTACCCCGTTTGTTCCAGGAAATAAATCTGATATGGAACAACGCTGTAGTGAAATACTGGATATCCAGGCAATGGGGCTTAAGAAACGTCTTGCACATACAAATTGTAAAAATGCGGTAGTGGGCATATCGGGAGGGCTTGATTCAACCCTTGCGTTAATTGTAACTGTAAAGGCATTTGATATGCTTGGGCTTGACAGAAGTGGTATACAGTCTGTTACTATGCCTTGTTTTGGGACTACTGGCAGGACATATAATAATTCGTGTAATCTTGCTAAAAAGCTTGGTACTACGTTAAAAGAAGTTCCAATACATGAGGCTGTAAACCTGCATTTCCGTGATATTGGACATGATAGTAGTGAGCATGATGTTACTTATGAAAATGCACAGGCAAGACAGCGTACTTTTATACTTATGGATATAGCAAACCAGGCGGGTGGCATGGTAGTAGGTACTGGAGATATGTCTGAACTTGCACTTGGATGGGCGACATACAATGGTGACCATATGTCTATGTATGGTGTAAACTGTTCTGTCCCTAAGACACTTGTAAGGTATCTTGTACTTTATTATGCCAGGACATGCAATGACAAGGAACTGGGTGATATTCTTATGGATGTGCTTGATACGCCTGTAAGCCCTGAACTCCTGCCGCCAAAGGATGGTGAAATATCACAGAAGACAGAAGACCTTGTAGGTCCTTATGAACTGCATGACTTTTTCTTGTATTATATGATGCGTTTTGGGTATACGCCTTCTAAAATATACAGGCTTGCAAAATATACTTTTGACGGGGCTTATAGTGAAGATATAATATATAAATGGCTGTGTACATTTTACCGCAGGTTCTTTTCACAGCAGTTTAAACGTTCATGTCTTCCAGATGGCCCAAAAGTGGGAAGTGTTGCACTTTCACCACGTGGTGACTGGAGAATGCCAAGTGATGCATCTGTAAATATGTGGATAAAAGATTTAGAACAAATAAAGGCTTGCAATAACTAATTTAAAATATATGGAGGGCAGCATGGATTTATTATACAGGCTTTTTTATACAATATTTTCTATGAGTGTTATAATTGCTGTAATTGTGCCAGTTGTCCTTGTGCTGCGGCTGCTGCTTGCCAAAGCGCCAAAGATATGTATTGTATATTTATGGCTTCTGGTTTTCTTCAGGGGTATATGCCCAGTAGCTTTATCGAGTACATTTAGCATTGTGAAGGCATGGAACAGGAAGTTTCATGTACTGCTGTCCCAGACTGGTCTTGAGGTGGCTGGCAGTACAGGTATTATGAAAGGCTGGACCAATGTATTTACTAATGATATTTCTGTTAATAGAAGTTATATGGCATGTACTTATATATGGTGTGCAGGAATGGCGGGTTTGTGTATAATTTTATTTGTGCATAGAAGAAAATCAAAGGGTGTAATTAAGGATGCTGTGCATATATATGACAGGGTGTACCAGTCTAAAGGGCTGGAAAGCCCGGTTATAACAGGGATTTTTGTTTTGAAACAGTATCTTCCCGCAGATATAAAGGTGAATGATATAAAATATCTTTTACAGCATTTTGAAGCACATAGAAAAAGAAAAGATGGTATAAAAAGATTTTTGGCTTCTTTGGTAGTTATTGTACATTGGTTTAATCCATTAATATGGGTTGCATATCATTTCCTGTCTGTTGATATTGAAATGGCAGCAGATGAAATGGTTGTTAAAAATAACGGGCAGGCTTCTGCAAATGGATATGCACAGGAAATTTTTAATTTAAAAGAAATTTCTAATAAAGGAATACTTTCTCCTTGTTTTTCTGGTGAAAGGTATTTACAGCCAAGGGTATACAGACTGTTACACATACAACAAGGAAGCAAGGGATATGTCTGTCTTGCTTTGCTTATGCTGTTTTTGTGTTTTGCATGGATATTTTTGTTAAGGCCATTACAGATATTGTGGGCTGGAGGTACATGGGGAATAGAATATGAAACAGGAACAGACAGCAGTCTTTTTAATGACAAAGAAGATATTGTTGTGGCAAGCCTTGATACAACTTCACCTTCTGGGTTTGGAAGAACTTTGCAGCTTGTAATGACATCAGGTACATATGATAATAGCAGTGGTTATACTGGTGATTTTATTATAAGGTTAAGTGATGGTTATGACCCAGAGATTGCCAAAGCAGAACTTAATTATTATTTTAATGATATAAAAGATGGAAATATGCATTTTGGAGAAGGAACAAAGTTATATGCATATGATTACAATGGTGATGGCACAAATGAAATTGTAATTGGCCAGCAGGTGGAAGTGTCTGGCAGCAGGTGGAAGGAAATAACTGGTTCTAAAAGAAAAGGAAATGGGTTTTTAAATGAATATTATATCTGGAATATTGAGGAAACTTCATTAAAAAAGGTTTCAGATGCAATTTATGATACATCAGGCAAAGAGCCCGCATCATGCCAGTTTGATATACCTGAAATGACTACCAGGGTATTTATTACAGAACTTCAAGGTAAAAAGATGTACTATGTATGGAATACAGGACAGGAAAGATACCAGCAGATGGAACTGGAGGAAGATGATATTAAAAAATACAGGACAGATTATAATGGTCCTGCTAGCGGAGATGGTGAAAAAAATTCGCATACTCTTGAAAGTAATGGAACTGCCCTTATAGAAATAAAAACACAAAAAGATGCAAGTGGAAGTGAAGTTATAAAGGAAATTATTTTAAATCCTGGCACATCTTCAAGGAAAATGAAAACAGCAGAAGGGTATTTCTGTGATATAAAATGGGTGATGGCTGCTGATGGAATTACAGGCAGGTATGCAGTCCTTATTTATAATGGGTTAAAAGCACAGACTTTTATAATATATGATTTAGAAGAACAGGATGTATACTATTCCCATGAGGATGGTAATAATATTCTTAATGAAACTTATAAAAAATATAATGGGAACGATGCTAGGTTTAATGAGGAAAGTCCTACAGTATATACTCTTATGGAGAAAGACGGGGACACGCTTAAAATAGGTTTTGCTGCAAGTTCTAATGATGGGGCAGCAGTTAATGGCAGCTATGTATATAATACAGTTACAAAAAATATTTCAAATTTTAGTTATATGCAGGACAAAAACTAATGGAAAATACAAAAAGGGGATATCGTTGCTGGATATGTGCGGTACCCCTTTAAATGTTTTCAATATAGGATGTATATTTGTTAAAATTGCCTGAGTAGATTGTTTTAAGAAGTGAGTCAGCATTGCGCAGAGCTGCTGCTATAGTAGAATTTGACAATATTCCGCTTTCCATTGCATCAGCAAACTCATCCATGTCAACGACTTCAACGTGTCCGTCAGGATATATAAGTATATCAATTAATAAGTCGTTAAATGTAAAGGAGTTAGTTTTGTTATTATATATTGTTTCAATAATATCACAGTACCAATATACAAGGGTGCCATTTTCATTAAATATTTTACTTACTTTGATGCCATCATTTATAAAATACGCAGAAATACCGTTGTTTATATCATGCCTGGGTTTTAAAACATCCCATTTTGTGATGATAATGTTGTCTTTAAAATGTATAATATTGTCGTTTTTTAATTCAATTATTTCTTCAGGTATGAAACGTTTGCGGAATAGCCGTATATTGTCCATAATATGTCCCCATTCTATAATATATTTTGTGAAAAAAAGTATTGGAATAATTATAATAGTGTAATGATGTAATGTAAAGAAGTAATCATAATTTTTTTAAAAACATTTATATAAAATCCTGCATAAAGCATAATTATATTTAATATTGTATAGTTGTTAATATAACACAGGTTCCATGTTCTAGTTAAACATATTTTGTCCAGGGCACGTTCCCACTGCATTGGAAACACAGCAGTACATAGAATTTGAAAAGACCAGATTCAAGCACTTGCGTTTCCAAAGCGCCCCTTTAATGGAATATGTTTAACTGGGATATTGGAACTGCTGTGTAAATTATATGTTTAGTGCATATATATGCTTATTATAAATATTTGTGTAGACTTTTTTAGGACTATATCTTATAATAATATCTGGAAAGTAATACCATCTGTCTGTAAGGAGGAATGTAGCAAATTGGAGGATAAAGACCATAAGGTTTTGAAAAGTTTTGTAATGATAACGCAAATCAGTGTTAATATGATGGTGCCAATATTTCTTTGTGCTGCGCTTGGTGTGTGGCTTAACAGGCTGCTTGGTACAGATGTCTGCTTTCTTGTGCTTGTGTTTATAGGCATTGGTGCATCATTCCGGAATGTTTATATACTTACAAAATCATTTTATTCTGCTGATATGAAAAAAGAGCATGACAGAATTAAGTATATACAGGAATTGAAAGATTATAGCAGTAGTCCTGGGGAGAAAGAGGAATATAAGGAAATAGTTAAGACAAAGCGTTATCCTGAAAACAAAGGGCCAGCTAGAAAGTAAAAGGGGTTTCTTGTAATGAAAAAGGCAAAACAAATCCTGAAAGAAATGTTTGCTGGGCTGGTAGTATGGTTACTGCCAGTTTTGATTATATTAGTTATAGTAGCAAGACATAAGCTTGCCATGACAATGGGGGTATTGCTTGGTGGAGCAACAGCAGCAGGGCTTTTATTACACATGTACCATCATCTTGATATAGCACTTGATATGGATGTAAAACATGCACAGAGCCATATACAGTTTGCTGCTATAAGAAGGCTTTTCTTTATGGCACTTGTAATTGCAGTGTCTATGGTATGGCATATGTATATCCATCCTGTAGGTACTGTTTGTGGATTATTTGGCATGAAGATTTCCGCTTATTTGCAACCCGCAGTTCATAAGATAGTGGGGCGTATACAAAGGTGGTAGTGTTTTGACAATATATTAATATTGTTATTTCAATACAATCTTATAGAAAAGGAGGGTGAAAATGTGGGAAATGGCGTCTTAGATTTGCCGCAGGTCTTTAGCAGGGTTTTTCTTGCTGACAGCGGTGAGCAGGTTGACTTCTTTATAAGAGGTTATTCAAATACAAAATTCTCATTCTTTGGATGGGATGTGTATCTTACAACAACGCATATATCTATGATTATTGTTATTGCTGCTATACTTGTTTTTGCAGTATGTGCAAACCGTGCCATTAAGAATGCAGATCCTAACAAAGTACCAGGTCCGTTCCTGAATGTGGTTGAACTTATAGTTGAATCACTTGATGGAATGGTAAAAGGTACAATGGGACCTAAAAAGGCAATGGCTTTCAGAAACTATGTAAGTGCACTGTTTCTGTTTATACTTGCCTGTAACCTGTCAGGCTTGTTGGGATTAAGACCGCCAACAGCAGATTTTGGTGTAACATTTCCTCTTGCAGTTATTACATGGGTAATGATTCAGTACAATGGATTTAAGTACCAGGGAATGGGCAAGATAAAAGCTTTATTTGAGCCAATTTTCTTATTCTTCCCAATGAATCTTATTAGTGAATTTTCAACACCTGTGTCAATGTCACTCCGTTTATTTGGTAATATATTATCAGGAACGGTTATGATGGGGCTGCTTTATGGTTTGTTGCCAAGAGTTCTTACTCTTATATGGCCTGCCGCACTTCATGCATATCTGGATGTATTTTCTGGATGTATACAGGCATATGTATTCTGTATGTTGACAATGAGTTTTGTTTCTGATGCAATAGGGGAAGATGCCTGAGCGTAGTATATGTTAAAAATGTTCTGGTATCACAATGTATTTATTGGTTAAATGTTATTTTTAAGGAGGATGTAAAATGAATATAACAAATGAAGGTTTAGTATTAATGGGTTCTGCTATCGGTGCAGGTCTTGCAGTTATCGCAGGTATTGGTCCTGGTGTTGGACAGGGTATTGCCGCAGGTTATGGTGCTTCTGCAGTTGGACGTAACCCAGGTGCAAAGGGTGATGTTATGTCAACAATGATTTTAGGACAGGCGGTAGCAGAAACAACAGGTCTTTATGGTCTCGTAGTTGCATTAATCCTGTTATTCGCTAACCCACTTTATGGCAAACTTTGATTTATGCAATTACCAGATTGCAGCAGAAAGGAGGCTGAAAAGTGAGTGGTGTGGTAAAAGTAGCTTTGTCGGGCAATGCACTTGGCGATTATATATTTGGTTTGGACCCACAGCTTCTTGTTGATGCGCTTATAACCATAATTGCGATGTTTGCATTATTCCTCTTACTTTCTTATCTGCTCTTTAACCCTGCACGCAATATGTTACAGAAAAGGCAGGATTTTATAAAAGAACAGCTTGAAACAGCAGCTAAAGAAAAAGAGGATGCCATACAGTTTAAGTCAGAATATGATGCAAAACTTAAGGCAGTTGATAAGGAAGCTGAGGAAATCCTTAGCGAGACCCGTAAGAAGGCAATGAAAAAAGAAAGCGTCATTATTAATGAGGCAAAGGAAGAATCTGCAAGAATCCTTGAAAGGGCAAACCATGAGGTTGAACTTGAGAAATCTAAGGTAAAGGATGATGTGAAGCAGGAAATTATTGCTGTTGCATCCATTATGGCAGGTAAGATTGTTGCATCTTCTTTAGATGATAAGAAACAGTCACAGTTAATTGCAGACACTTTAAAAGAGATGGGTGATGAAACATGGCTAAGTTAGTATCAAAAACATACGGCGATGCTTTGTTTGAAGTTGCCGTAGAACAGGGCACACTGGATACCATGCTTGAAGAAGTGGAAGCAGTTTTACAGGTGCTTAGGGATAACAAAGAATACATTAGTCTTCTTTCACACCCAAGAATTCCGGCTGAAGAGAAAAAGGTTATGGTAGAAAAGGCATTTAAAGGGAAAGTTTCCTCTGAACTTACTGGATTTATTATAACCATTGTAGAAAAAGGCCGTTTTTCAGAAATAGAAGATATACTTTTATATTTTATGTCAAAAGTATGGGATGAAAAGAAGATTGGTGTTGCCTGTGTGACATCTGCTGCTGCTTTGTCAGACACACAGAAGAAGGAAATAGAAGCAAAGCTTCTGAAAACTACTTCATATGTAAAGTTCCGTATGAGTTATTCTGTCAATCCTGCTTTGATTGGCGGAATGGTTATACAGATAGGTGACAGGGTAGTAGACAGCAGTGTAAAAACAAAGCTGGAAAATATGGCTAAGGAGCTTAATAAAATCCAGCTGTCTAATTAAAAATTGAAGGAAGGTGCAAGAGTAACATGAATTTAAGACCTGAGGAAATCAGTTCTGTAATTAAAGAACAGATTAAGAACTATAGTACCAAGTTTGAAATTGCAGATACAGGTACTGTAATACAGGTTGCCGATGGTATTGCCCGTATTCATGGTCTGGCAAAGGCTATGCAAGGTGAGCTTCTTGAATTCCCAAATGAAGTTTATGGAATGGTGCTTAACCTTGAAGAAGACAATGTCGGCGCTGTGCTCTTAGGCGACCATAAGAATATTAATGAAGGTGACATTGTAAAGACTACAGGAAAGGTTGTTGAGGTTCCTGTTGGAGATGCAATGCTTGGACGTGTAGTTAATGCTCTGGGACAGCCTATAGATGGAAAAGGACCTATTGAAAGTAAAAAGACAAGGCAGATTGAAAGGGTTGCATCAGGTGTTATTTCCAGAAAGTCAGTAGATACACCATTACAGACTGGTATTAAAGCTATTGACTCAATGGTTCCTATCGGAAGGGGACAGCGTGAGCTTATAATTGGTGACCGCCAGACAGGAAAAACAGCTATTGCGATTGATACAATTATTAACCAGAAAACGGAGAATGTATATTGTATATATGTAGCTATAGGACAGAAGGCTTCAACTGTAGCATCTATTGTTAATAAACTTGAGGAATATGGTGCTATGGATTATACAACTGTTGTAGCTTCTACAGCAAGTGAGCTTGCACCATTACAGTATATTGCACCATATTCAGGCTGTGCAATAGGTGAAGAATGGATGGAAGCTGGCAAGGATGTGCTTATAATCTATGATGACCTGACAAAGCATGCTGCTGCATACCGTACAATGGCACTGCTGCTTAAGCGTCCTCCTGGACGTGAAGCTTATCCTGGTGATGTATTCTATTTACATTCCAAACTTCTTGAAAGGGCAGCAAGGCTTAATGATAAGTTAGGCGGAGGTTCACTTACAGCGCTTCCTATTATAGAAACACAGGCAGGTGATGTATCTGCATATATCCCTACTAATGTAATTTCTATAACAGATGGGCAGATTTATCTTGAAACTGAAATGTTTAATTCTGGTTTCCGTCCTGCTATTAATGCGGGCTTGTCAGTATCCAGGGTTGGTGGCTCTGCGCAGATTAAAGCTATGAAGAAGATTTCTGGCCCAATACGTATTGAGCTTGCACAGTTCAGGGAACTGGCTGCTTTCTCACAGTTCAGTTCAGACCTTGACCCTGAAACTAAGGCACAGCTTGCACAGGGTGAAAGAATACGTGAAATATTAAAACAGGACCAGTATAATCCTATGCCAGTAGAGAATGAGGTAATGATTATATATGCTGCTACTAAGAAGTATCTTATTGATGTAGAAGTAGAAGATATACTTGAGTTTGAGAAAGGTCTTTTTGAGTATATTGATACAAAGTATCCAGAAGTGCCAGAGTCAATACGTACAGATGGTGAAATCAAGGAAGATACAGAGAAGAAGCTGGTTAAAGGAATAGAGGAATTTAAGGCGGATTTCATTAAGAATAGATAGAGAGGTGTTATGATATGGCCTCAATGAGAGATATTAAAAGGCGTAAAGAGAGTGTCCAGAGTACAGGACAGATTACGAAAGCTATGAAGCTTGTATCCTCTGTAAAGCTGCAGAAAGCTAAAGTAGGTGCAGAAGTGTCAAAACCTTATTTTGATACAATGTATGAAACTGTAGCAGATATGATTGCCAAATCGGCACAGATGTCACATCCGTTTCTCCAGAAAAGCCAGTCTGAGAAGAAGGCAGTAATAACTATAACTTCAAACAGAGGTCTGGCTGGAGGATATAATTCCAATATAGTGAAACTGGTTTCTAAGGATGAGCGTTTTAATAAGGATGATACGGTTATTTATGCTGTAGGGACAAAAGGACGTGACTCCCTTTCAAGGCAGGGCTATGATATAGCAGGTGATTATTCCGAAGCAATTAATGAACCGCTTTATAGTGATGCAATGGAGATTGGCAAGGAGCTTTTAAGTAAGTTTACAAGTGGTGAAATTGGAGAAATATATCTTGCATATACAATATTTAAAAATACAGTAGTGCAGATACCTGCAATGATTAAGCTGCTTCCTATTGATGCAGAAGATATAGTATCAGAGCAGGAGGAAGAGCCTGAAAGCCCACTTGACAAGATAACACTTATGAATTATGAGCCTGAACCTGAGGAAGCACTTGATGCTATTATTCCTAAATATGTAAACAGCCTTATATATGGAGGTCTGGTAGAATCACATGCAAGTGAGAATGGTGCCCGTATGCAGGCGATGGATTCTGCAACAAGCAATGCAGAAGATATGATTAGTGATTTATCACTTAAGTATAACAGGGCAAGACAGGCTTCTATTACACAGGAGCTTACAGAAATTATAGCAGGTGCATCAGCTATTTCATAGTAGTATATTGGTATCTGGTATGTATAATAATAGTTTAATTCCTTGTTTTTAAAAGGAATTGGTTGTAAATATAATAAGAAGGAGAAAGACGATGGCAGAATTAAATACAGGTAAGCTTACCCAGATTATCGGTGCCGTTCTGGATATCAAGTTCCCAGAGGGGAAACTTCCAGAAATCAACGATGCTATCAGAGTACCATTAAATAATGGTGGAAATCTCGTAGTTGAAGTTGCACAGCATCTGGGTGATGATACTGTGCGCTGTATTGCAATGGGTCCTACTGATGGTCTTGTACGTGGTATGGAAGCTGAAGCAACAGGCGGTCCTATTTCAGTTCCTGTTGGTGAAGCTACATTAGGACGTATGTTTAATGTACTTGGTGAGCCTATTGATGAGAAGCCGGCTCCTGAAGGGGTAATGTATGACCCAATCCATAGAAAAGCACCAGCATTTGAAGAGCAGTCTACAGCGACAGAAATACTTGAAACAGGTATTAAGGTCGTTGATTTGCTCTGCCCATACCAGAAGGGTGGTAAAATCGGGCTTTTCGGTGGTGCTGGTGTAGGTAAGACTGTATTAATACAGGAACTTATAACAAATATTGCACAGGAGCATGGTGGATATTCAGTATTCACTGGTGTAGGTGAGCGTACACGTGAAGGTAATGACCTTTATTATGAAATGATTGAGTCTGGCGTTATTGATAAGACAACAATGGTGTTCGGACAGATGAATGAACCTCCAGGGGCACGTATGAGGGTTGGTCTTACAGGGCTTACAATGGCAGAAAACTTCCGTGACCGTTCTGGTAAGGATGTACTTTTGTTTATTGATAATATTTTCCGTTTCACACAGGCTGGTTCGGAGGTTTCAGCACTGCTTGGGCGTATGCCTAGTGCGGTTGGATACCAGCCGACACTGCAGACAGAAATGGGTGCATTGCAGGAGCGAATAACTTCTACTAAGAAGGGTTCTATTACATCAGTACAGGCCGTTTATGTACCTGCTGATGACCTTACTGACCCTGCCCCAGCTAATACATTTGCCCATCTGGATGCTACAACAGTTCTTTCACGTTCTATATCAGAGCTGGGTATTTATCCTGCTGTAGACCCTCTTGAGTCTACATCACGTATACTTGACCCTCATGTAGTTGGTGAGGACCATTATAAGGTGGCACGTGGTGTACAGGAGATACTCCAGAGGTATAAAGAGCTTCAGGATATTATTGCAATCCTTGGTATGGATGAGCTTTCAGAAGATGATAAGATTGTGGTAAACAGGGCAAGAAAGATACAGAGGTTTTTATCACAGCCTTTCCATGTTGCAGAACAGTTTACAGGACTTCCAGGACAGTATGTGCCAGTAAGTGAAACTGTACGTGGTTTCCAGGAAATACTTGATGGTAAGCATGATGATATTCCAGAAAACCTTTTTCTTAATGCAGGTACAATTGATGAGGTTGTCCAGAGGATGAAGTCTAAGTAGAAAGGAGATACAATATGGCGGACAAAACGTTCAACTTACAAATTATCTCCCCTACACGTGTCTTCTTTGATGGTGACGCAGAAATGGCAGAAATGAAAACTACAGAGGGCGAGATTGGTGTACTGGCGGGCCACATTCCTCTTACAGCAATACTTACACCTGGCATACTGCGTATTAAGCAGGCAGATGGCAATAAGGAAGCTGCACTTCATGATGGTTTTGTTAAAATTACAAAAAGCAAGGTAACTATTCTTGCAGAGTCATGTGAATGGCCAGATGAAATAGATGTAAACCGGGCCGAAGAGGCAAAGCTGCGTGCAGAACGCCGCTTAAAGAGTGGTGAGAAATCTGTAGATATGATGCGTGCAGAACTTGCACTGAAAAAGGCACTTACAAGAATTGATATCGCAACAAAGTATAAATAAAAATGATAAGATAAAATAATTAAAACAGCCAGAAGCATATTGTTAATGCTGCTGGCTGTTATTTAATTATAAATGTTTTATGCCAATACCATATATAACTCTATAGTACTGGCATAAAAATTAAAATTTTTAACTTTAATTTTGTTTAAGATAAATAATCTGCATAATCCTGTGCTGTTGTCTTGCCTGTTTTCCAGTCTTCCATCTTCTGCTTTGTTGCATCAAGTGTCTGCTCACAAATTGCAGGAAGCTTTTTGCCCCATGCTGCAGTAGCTTTGTCATAACCTTTCTGGATAGCAGCCATCATCTCATCTGCCTTATCTGTGTCACCTCCAGCTAATGCTATTGCCATGCTTACAAGCCTGTCTGAAGTTTTATTTACACCCCAGTAACCATCTTCAGAAATATCTTCCTGTGCCTGCTTAATTGTTGCTGGGTCAGCATTTTTAGCAGCCTGGCCAAAGATAGTTGAAAGATTTGAATTAGCAGTGTTAAACTTATCTGTCTGCTTTGCAAGTAACTTCTCTACAAGGCTTCTCATTGAGTCCGCACGTGACTGCTGGTCTGCTTTCAGTTTTGAAATAACAGAATTTCTGTTGTAAATCTTGTTAGCGCTGTCTTTGTTCTTGTTAGTGCCCTTTTCATATACAACTTCTTTGTTTTCAGCGCTATTTTCAGCTGCTTTCTTTTCAGCAGCAGTGTCTTTCTTTTCAGCTGTCTTAGCAGCAGTAGTTTCATATGCCTGTGTTGTTGCTGATACTGATGATACGCTCATAGTTAGACCTCCTTTTTTATGCTATTACATCCAGCTATATGGATGCGGTTGTTTGCTTCTAATAATCTATGTACGGAATGATTATTATTGTGTATTATCTATATCGGTTTTAATACTTAATATATTTAGCTGTTTTAAGGAAAAAATATCCATGGATAAAATCTTAATAAAAATTTAATATTTATTACATAACTTCTATTTCTGGCTGTTTTTCTTTATTTTGCTGTTGTCAAGTATAGTAATATTTTTGTATCCAATTTGTTTAAATGTGTTACCTGAAACTTTATTCACAGTTGAGTTTTCACGTACACATAAACCACTAACTTTGGCATTAGTAATTTTATTATTATTTATACTTCCATTAACTTTTGCAGCTTTATAATCCGAATATTTTCAATCACATCCAGACCGTCTACACTGAAGAAATTAAACAAACCATCCTTACCACGTCCACACCGTCCATACGGTACAAGCATAGAAAACATAAGGAAAAGACACGCTTTTTCACAAAAACCATCTTCCCTTTCCCACCCATTTCCTGTAGAATAGAGCTATCCTTATAGAAGAGCATTGCACTATGTGCTACAGCAATGCTGTCTATAACTACGTTATATGGAGATAATCCCAATGGAAAAGAGAAAACGGCGAAAACTAGACATGACACCTCCACAGCACAAGATACTTGGAGAAAGCTCAACCAACAGGTCACAAAAGCTCATAGCTCATACAAAATCTGTAATTGACGATATGGTAGAAAAAGGCATCCCTCTTACAGTGGAGAGGGTTTCCCTTAATGCAGGATGCTCCAAATCCTTTATTTACAAGAATCAGGAAATCAGAGACTACATAAATAACTCTAAGCAAAAGCCAACTATCGGCAAGAGAACATACACAGACTTAGAAGAAGCTAATAAACGCATTAAAGAGCTTGAGATAGAGAATATGATCTTGCGGATGAAAAACGTAGGTTTGTTTAAAATAGCCACAAATCTTTATACCAGAATGTCAAATCTTACAGAATTGAATATAAGAAACATGGAGCAGGAGATGGGAGAATATGACGAAAAGGAATAGTGAGGGAATTGTCAATCATCAAAAGCAAAGAAGCTATGATACTTATAACAGAGTTTACAAGGCTCTATATTCTATGATTTTGCACGATGAAAAAATCAACTTCTACACAGTAGCCAAACAAGCAGAAGTAAGCAGAGCCTATCTTTATAATCATGATGCCTTCGCTATGATGATTGAAACTTTTTCAAACCTCCAAAAAGAAAACGAATCTGAGGACTCTTTGTACGAAAAATTTCAACAAGCAGAAAAGAGATATGTTGAATTACAGCAAGAATATGAGAAGGTAAAAAATAAGTATGATGCTTGGTGTAAGGGGGTTGACGAGAGCTAAATAAATTAATTTTTTCCCAATACAAACTTGCTAAATTTAAGTAATCGATAAAAACAAGCCATAAGCAAATTGCCTATGGCTATTTTATATATTATAAAATCCATTCTTCAGTATCTAAATTGATAAAGTTTGATAATTTTATGCTTGACTTAAACGCTTCACCATATTCGCCTGATCTTGTTTGATTATCTAATTTAAAGGATATATTATAAAGCTTTCCTTTCTTAGTTCGTTGAATCATGTTATTTTCAAGAAAATATGTAAGAATCTTTTTATGTCTTTCAATATCATCACAATTCAAATAGAAACAACAAACTCCACTATCAGCACTTCCATGTGGATTTAATCCAAATGAGTCTGGATTAGTGTGTTTTGCTTCAGCTACGATACCCTGCTCAACTGCATTGGAACATAATTCATTAATGTGTTCTATATCATCACTACTTTTAAAAAAATACATCCATTTTCCAACTTTATCATAATCAAAAGATGCATCCTCAGATATGTAAAACACCCATGCAATATTCTCTTTAACTATCATATATATTTTCCCCTTTCATTATTTGTAATATAGCTATTGTCATAAAAAGCTACAAAAATATTATAACATAATTTTCCCACATAAGCCAGATTTCAGTTACATGGTTGTATTACTTCTAAACTTATTAAATACGAATAGCTTCTTTTTGCTATTCGTATTTAATAAGTACACTGGGGTTTGGGGGAGTAGCCACCATCAGAGAGTCATATATGCTTTTTAAAAAATTTGTTTCTAAAACAAAAAACAAACCATAAGATAACTTCTTATAGCTTGTTTTTATTACTACTATATTAGTCAATGTCTTACAAAGTTACATAGGGAACGTGCATGTCAAAAGCAAATTTAAATACTATAATAGTTAATTTTTTTCAGAAAAAACAGTTTTGGGGTGCAGCGCATTTAAATACTATGTTAGTCAATATATACCTTTTAATAATAACAAGTAATTCAATTTTTGACAAGACATTTTGCAAAAAATAATATAATATAGCAATTCCATTCTAAACTTCTTCTTATTCAAATCTGAATGAAGTTTTGGTACTATATACTTACTTTTAAAATTTGCTTATTTTTTTTATACATATATAGAGGGTATTTAATATATGTGTTTTGGTTAAATAGTATGTATAAAATGAATGAATTTCGGCAGGATTGATTTTAAATTCTTTTAACGAATGAACACTTGTAAAAGGAAATGAAATCAATTCTGCCGTATTTTCTTACTATTTTAATGAACTATTCCTCACTCTGAACCTGCATCATTCTTTCCATCCAGCCAGGTTTTGTTGTTATAAGATAACGTTTCTTATCTTGAAATTCACTTTCATTAGCTTTTCCATTGGCATAAACCAAAACTTGAACCATTTCATTATCTACCTCATACATATATTGCCGATAATATGCGTTTTCATCTTCACTAGTTAAAGACTCTTGTAACTTCCAAACAAAGTCTAACATAACAGCTCTGTTACCGCCTTTACCTTCAAAATACAAATTGAAATGAAAATTTGTCTGTTTTATCATGTTGATTTGCTCAACTTGTTTTCGGTAAAGTTTATTGTATATATCTTGTCGAATTGATTTATTAGCAAAAATGAAATTCAACTCACTATATGTAGAACCTAATTCTTTTGTTCTTACCTCATTAAACATTACATAAGATTTCATGGCATTATCTAATTGTTCGCTATATTGTTCAATTTTCTTTTTGCAGACACTATCTAAATAATCCTTTTTCATTTGAGGATCATTATAATCTTTTTTAATTTTTTCCTCAGTATGTTCCCAGATATATTCTTTAAATTTATTTTGAGCATCGTGAGTAATCGGCATATGACATTCATCATATAACTTTTTTGCTCCATCTGGATCATTAAAATTTTTTAATTGTTCCTTAAAATGAAGATTATATTCTTCACTCCTAGCATTTCCATCTATTTCACCAAGTAAATTACTTACTAATTCTATGGGTTCATCTGGAAATATATATTTTATTTTCCCAAATACTCTTTGTAAATCCTCAGAAGCATAATATATATTTTCAAGAGCTCTTCGCCTTCCGTACAAATAATCACTTTCGGCTACTAATAGTGTTACAAAAGCACTTGTAAATACTCCACTTGAAATAGTTATTACATATCCCTTCCAGATTGATAGTAATTCTCTATTCGGATAACTTTCCAAAATATGAAAATATCTGTATATTCCAAAATGAAAGAATGTAAATACTACTAACCCAAGAACTGTTAAATAAGCCGAAATAATTACTGTCCATTTTTTACTTGTCAATTCATTTCACTCCTTCAAATAAGTAATAGCCCTGCCAAAAAGACAGGGCTATCCTGTATTATCTAAATCCCTCTTTCACATCCACATACTTGCTAAGATTCAACCCAATAGACATGCAATTAGTATAAGATTGTGGCACTCCCGCACATTCTAAAATTTGCCGCAAGGAGAGTTCACTATCAATGATTCTCCTTGCGTTCTTAATGCTTGCCAAGCATACCATGCAACTTTTTTGGCCTGATGCCGAATTTGCATATGCATCATGCAGTTCTGTAAAAATTCTTTCCATAATTTTTCCTCTTCTCTATACAATCAATATAAGTTCTTATGATGATTTCTTGAATTAGAAACAATACCATCGCCATTGAGAACTTCTTTAACTTTTACAGTAAAGATGTTTCCACCTGCTGTATAATAGGTAGCAGTATTATCATCATGGACATCAATTCGATCAACACCATATTTTCCAACCTCAATTATTCCTTTATTGCTTTTTATCTTACGAACAAACATCTTAAAGAACCCTCTTTTCCTCTGGTACATCAAAATAATTATCCAAATATCTTGTCAAAATACGCTCAATCGCAACTGTCTTTGTTTGTCCAACTTCTTCACAATATTTTTCTAATTGTTCTATTACTGCTCTTTCAATGTAGAGGTTAAGATGACGACCATCCTTTTTTGCTTTTGCCATTTATATCTAACCTCCTTTACTTTGTATCTCTTAACATATGATAAATTTCAGATGAAAAGATTCCTAAGACTTCTTTTTTAATATCTGGATTCTTCAAAAGCAAAGAGAAAAAGTCTTTATTTTGTTCCAATCCCTCTATCAACGCCTCGTCAATATCATCATAATAAGAAAACTCAAAATTTTCTTCACTGTTATTCTTTGCACTATTTTTAAGTTTCTCTGATTTCATAAGAATATCTTTAATCTGGAGCATAGCTTTTACAGTTATATCGCTATCATAAGTTCTTCCAGTCTTGCTGTTAATCTCAGCGATAATTTCAGATAGTTTTTGAATCTTATCCTCCGTAAGACCAAAGGCTTCTGCTGTTGGCAATTTTACAATAGGATCGCCTATAACTTTTTTCCCTTTAACTTCCTTACCTTTTTTCTGCACAAAATCAGAAGCTTGAATCTTTCCATCAAGATTATATCCACCCCCAGGACGCTTTACGTCCAAGTAAGCATTCAGTCCTACAATAAAATGATATTTCTTATGTAATTCTGTATCTTCAAAACAAGATACCTGCATCAAAAATTCATAAAATCTTATGAAGCTACGAAGCAATTGTACGAATTTAAGTTGTTCCTCTAATGGCATATTCTCAACATTCTTTTTACATTTCTTAAAATAGAAAATCAGTCTTGTATTCTCTTTTGAAGTTCTATCTTTTTTATTTTTGCATAAGAGGACATTAGCAGGGTCTATGTCGCTTGGATCAATTACTGCATATGCGTCTATCTTTGCTTCTAAGTCATAAATTGCTGTTGGTGTAATTGAGTTTGAAAGCAAAGTCGTTGTGTAATATGGAGCAAATGCTTTTTGAATATCTTCGTATTCATTCACAAAATCTAATATAAATGTCTTTTTATTATAAGGTGGATGAATCCTGTTTAATCTGGAAAATGTCTGGACAGCGTTTACTCCTTTTAATTTTTTAAGTACATACATAGCAACAAGTTTTGACTGGTCAAATCCTGTTTGATATTTATTTGCAACAAGAAGCACTTGATATTCATCTGTATCAAATTTCTCAGGGAGTTTATTCTCTGCAAATCCATTCATACTGGCTTCTGTGTATTCTTTATCATCATCTTTTAACTTTACTTTTCCAGAGAAAGCAACCAGTGCATGAATACCTGTATAACCTTTTCTTTTAACATAATCATCAAATGCCTGTCGATATTTTACTGCACTTTCTCTGGAATCTGTAATTACCATAGCTTTTGCAGTACCGCCAAGCTCCATCATTACGTTGTTCTTGAAATGCTCTACAATAATTTCAACTCTTTGAGCAATATTCGTTTCATGTAATTTTATAAAACGAGCAATCTGCTTTTTGGCTTCATTTGTTTTAACGGCAGGATCTTCCGAAATCTCTTTATTGATTTTGTAAAATGTCTTATATGGTGTGAAGTTTTGTAACACATCAAGAATAAATTCTTCTTCTATAGCCTGCTTCATAGAATAAATATGAAAAGCTTCTTTCTGACCTTTTGTATTCAATTTCCCAAATAACTCAAGTGTCGTTGGCTTCGGTGTTGCTGTAAAAGCAAACATAGAAACATTAGGTCTTTTTCCTGATTTCTTTACCTGTGCTGCAATAATATCTTCCATATCCGTATTATCTGCTTCATCGGAGCCTAAAGCCTGTCTAATAGCTTCCATGTCTTTTCCAGACGTTGAAGAATGAGCTTCATCAATGATTACTGCAAAATGCTTTTTCTCCAGACCTGATACACTCTCAATGATATAAGGGAACTTCTGTATTGTGGTTGCAATAATCTTTGTATTTCCAGTTAGAGCCTTCGCCAAATCTGCAGAATTGCATTTTTCATCCATTACACGAATCATTCCACTTTTATGCTCAAGTCCTACGATAGCTGCTTGGAGCTGTCTATCTACAACTACTCTATCTGTTACAACAACAATATTATCAAAAATAATTTTGTCATCTTCATCATGTAAAGAAGCTAATCTATGAGCAAGCCATGCAATAGAATTTGTTTTCCCAGATCCAGCCGAATGTTGTACCAAATAATTCTGTGATGTACGATTCACAGTAACATCTGATAAGACTTGTCTTATTACATCAAGCTGATGGTATCTTGGGAAAATCACATTTTCACTTCTGCTAACTTTCCCTGTCTCTTCATCCTTTTTCTCTTTCTGCTCAATAAACATGAACTTGGTAATAAGCTGTATCACTGTTTCTTTCTTTAGAATATCTTCCCACATATAGGATACACTGTATTTATCTTCATAAATGGGATTTCCTTTTCCTGCATGTACGCCTTCCCCATTTCCCATATTAAATGGTAAAAAGTATGTAGAGCCACCAGAAAGCCTTGTTGTCATATACACTTCTTCTAAATCCATCGCAAAGTTTACAAGACATCCTGCTTTAAAAAGAAATAACCTTGTTTTTGGATTTCGCTCTGTTCTATACTGATAAATAGCGTCTTGATAGCTCTGTCCTGCTGGATTGCATTTTAACTCAAAAGATATGATAGCGATACCATTTAAAAATATCACCAAATCAATTCTTTCTTTATCGCTTGCCCACACTTCTTCCATAACAGAAAAAATATTTTGATTGTATTTTTTGTTCAAAGTAGCATTATAAGAAGTCGCAGGTTTTCCATATAATAAAGCAAGTTTCTTCCCAGATATTTCAATTCCATGCTTTAGAACATTAAGAAGACTTCCTCTATCTTTTGTTGTTTCTGTGTTGATAAAATTTACAATCGTTTCTTCTAAATTCGCTTTATATATTTTACGTAAATACTCCATTTCATCTGGTTGTGTATCATTTAAGAACTGGAACAATAATTCCCTATCCATAGCAAAGAGCCTGTCAAAGCTCTTTGCATCACGAATCATATATCCATTATTATTTTTCAGTTCGTCCATTATGTAATGTTGATATTCTTTTTCAGATAGTATGTTATTCAATTGAATCTCCCTCGTTTAATTTATTTATTTTTTCGGTAACTTCATCCCAATCAAGAATATTATAAGAAAAAAATGAAAACTTATCTCTATTTGTTTTATAATATTTTTTTGCTACACTTGTAATAATAATACAAAGTCTACGAACATTCACCCTATAACTACGAACTGGCTTAGATTCTGCTAAACCCATCATTGATGAAACACAAGCAGAATCTATATATATATCAAACGGCTTCTTCTTCTCAACTACAAGTGTAAAATGATCAATTTTACATATCTCATTTTTAATCTTATCATTATCAATATTAGGAGTGCCTTGGTGTAAAACAGAACATCTTAGTTGATATACCACTTCACCACTTAAGTAAGGCATTTCCATTTCTCCTGATTTAGTAGGAGCTTTTTCATATTTTCCAATATATTCATCAAACCATTTAATATATCTCTCTTTATTTTTTAAATCGTCACCATATTCAGCTTTAGCACAAATATCTGGCAACGTAAGCACAAGTGAGAGTGCTGCCATATATGCTTCTGCATCAAGGGCTTTATTCACATCTTCAATCAATCTTTTAATCATTTACAAAAACCTCTTTCTTTCCTGTTACATATTCGTAAATCAAAGACTTCTTATATTGTTCTAATACATCAAGTTGTTCGTTTTTATCTTTAATTACATTATTTATTTCTTCACATTTTAAATCAAGAAAATCAGCAATTTTTTTCTGTTCATCAACTGGTGGAACTGGTATATAAGTATTACCAAAATCGCTAAAAGCAATATTTTTCCCATCTCGTAGGCTCATCGTATATGAGTTTATCTTATTTATAAAACTTTGGCTTTTAAACAAATATTTATAATATCCTTCATAGATATTTTGAATCGGGTAAAATACTTGGTAAGCGGGAGAAACAACGCCCTCATAACATGAGTATTCAAATCCACCTTGAAAACTCCTTAAACTTATACAATAATCTCCTTTATGTATGGTTTTGAACATTTCCAAATTTGTGTTTTCTTGAATTTTCACTGCAGTATTTGTAGTCAGTTCTTCATATAATTTTTGTGGAATCACTCCAAACTTCTGAGTAGGAGATAATAATTCCAAAGAAATTTTATTTCCTCTTTCGCTCCTTTGAATAAAAATATATTTACTTTTGATACATTTCCATTTTTTAGGCATCACTCCAATCCATTCAATCCCACTATCTTTCATTTCCACATTAGGATTTAAACCTTTTATTATTGCTTCTGTAATAATAGACTTTTTATAATCTTCTAATATATCAATCTGGGATTGAATATCTGTTACAAGCGCATCGATTTCAGCACACTTTTTGTCAAGATAATCTGCGATTTTTTTCTGTTCGTTTGGGGCAGGACATATAATAGGATAATTTCCAATTGTTTGATTATTTATAATTGGTAATGTGGTGTACATAACTGTTTCTCTTAAATGCGTTGTATTTACAATCATCCAATACATCAGATATTGGGGCAATATTTTATTTGTAATAAGTGCCGTAATTTGTTGGTTACAGCTACATTCTTCTTTTGATAATCCAATTTTTCCAGCAGTTGCACCAATTCCAACAAGTAACACTGTGTTAGCAGGTATTATAGTGATAACATTATCTAGTTTTGCTTTCACTGATAATGTTCTATTAGACTCACTTAAAATATATCTATCAGAAAAGTCTCCTGGGGTAAACCATTTAATTTTTCCATCAAACCATTCTGGATTATTTGTAGATGGAGTACTTCCTGTTTTACATAAACAATATCTTTTTAGTAATCCAATTTCCCAATCCATAGGAATTGCGCCAAGCCACTGAATCCCACTGTCTTTCATTTCTCTAGCCATCGTCAATCCTCCTTAAAAAGCTTTGCAATTCTTTCATTTACAGACTTTTCAAGGTCAATAAATTTTTGCTCTAAAACCTTACTACTTTCTGGCTGCTGATACTTATAAAAATATCTGGTAAATGGAATCTCTGCTCCTGTTTTAATTACTGGATTTTTAGCACCTAAATTTTCTTCAAAGAAGTATTTAGCGTCTGGAACATGAGGAAGAACTTCTCTATCCATATAATCTTCTATGGATTCTTGATACTTAACAATTTCTGTATCTTTTGTGGTTTTATCATAAATGATATTGCCTTTTTTGTCTTTTTGAATATCTGCTTCTTTATCCATAACAGACAATCCATCAGCTATTTTATCAAGAAGCTTTTTGTCAGCCAATCCATTTAATATTTTTGGAAGTACAGGCATAAAAGATTCTGGATTCATATATGTGTTATCAGAAATATTATCTCTTAGTGCCTGAATAATTGCATCATAAGTAGGTTTCTTTTCGTAAAAAGTTTCCAGTTTTTTTTCTTCTTTGCCTGTTAAAGATTCAGCATTTTCCAGAGCATATACTTTTGCTTCATCATAAAGAGAATTTAATGCACCAGAAGAAAGCATATTCTGTATTCTTTCCTCTGTAATACCATAGCTTCTCTGCAATGGCTGCATAACAGAATATTCTCTATACATAAATTCTTCATTATCATAAATTTTGCAAAGGTCATTCTCTTTAAAGTCAGCATAAAGTCTTGTAATCTGCTCTCTATCTTCTGGAGATAATTCATTCTTTTTATTTCCAAGAGCTTTTCTTAACTTGTGGTAAATATTTGAAGCATCTATTAGCTGAATCTTTCCTTTTCTTTCTGCTCTCTTATTCTTTGATATAACCCAAATATATGTCGCAATTCCTGTGTTATAAAATAAATCTGTTGGAAGTGCAATAATCGCTTCTAATAAATCATTACCTAATAAATAACGTCTGATCTGGCTCTCCCCTGATGATGTTCCTCCCGTGAACAATGGAGAACCATTTTCAATAATTGCAGCACGTCCACATTCGTCATCAAGTTTATCAATGGCAGACTGAATAAATAATAACTGCATATCACTTCCCGCAGGAAGTCCTACGCCCCATCTGCTATTTGCTTTTATATGTTCAGTTCTTACAGCGTCTTCAACTCCCTCAGCAGCATCCTTTCCTGCCCAGGGTGTTCCAAATGGAGGATTTTCCAAAACAAAACGCATTTTTATATCTGGGAAGCAATCCTTTTTCATTGTATCTTGGTATCTGACATTTTCTGCATTTTGTCCTTTGATAAGCATTTCTGCCAAACAAATAGCATAACTTTCTGGATTTACTTCCTGAGAAAACATTCGGATGTCTGCTGTCGGATTAAATCTGTGAATATAATTGTAGGCAGTAGAAAGCATACCGCCTGTTCCTGCGGCTTGATCTAAAATAGTGATTACTTTATTATCGTCGAAAATGTCATCACAACCTTCCGCCAAAATAATAGATACCATAGTCTTTATAATATCTCTACCTGTATAGTGGTCACCAGCTTCTGCATTTTCAGAAAATCTCCTAATCAAATCTTCAAAAATATATCCCATCTTTACATTATCAATCGTTTTTGGAGATAAATCTAATTCTGAAAAAGCTTTCACAACACTATAAAGTCTATCGTTTTCATCCATTTTATCAATCTGTTTATCGAACTCTAAACTTCTTATAATATCCTGTACATTTGCTGAAAAACCTTTTATGTACTCTCTGAAATTTCCTGCAATATTATCTGGTTCATTAACAAGCTCTGCCAGATCATATTTACTTGTATTATAAAAGTCATATCCTGATGTGCGACAGAATACTTGAGTTGGCAAGTCTGGATCAATATCAAATCTTGCTAATACCTTTTCTTTTGTGTCTTCTAATGCACACTCAAGTCTTCTAATGATAACCATTGGAATAATTACGTCCTTATATTTATCACTTCTATATGGGCCACGGAGCTTATTAGCAATGCTCCAAATGAAATTTACTTCTGATGTAACATTGACTGGCTCATCATCCCACATAAGGTCAATAGGTTTATTACTCATATTCTTTAGTCTCCTTTTATATAAGTCTTTATGATTCTTCATTCATGTAGATAAATATACATAGATTGTATAATAGAATCATGTTTGTGGCAAGATAATTTTGGATATTTTTTTACTTCCATTGGAAGGCTATAGGTTGAAAACCTATGCCGACCTTTGGAAGTAATAGAGGGCGTAGATAAAAAGTTGGTTATATTGGGGAATTGCCACGCAATTTCACGATATAACCAACGACAGCTACGAGAAAGCACCATTTGAAAGAAAAAGCGTATATCCTGCCGATCATAAAAACGAGTGCTTTTTCTATTATCTGGCGGAGGGGTTTTCCTACACGATTTCGGAAGACTTGACTTTGATAATAAAATAACATAAAATACAACTATACAAAAGCAAATAAATTTTTTACCCAATAAATAGATTGGAGACTGATACCCTTAAGAGGGATACCAGTCTCTTTTTGTTTATAAAAACAACTACTTATCTTTTTTGCTTTTAAAAATTGCTCAGTATAAAATGTGAGCATAAGTTAATTGATTTATCCTATTCGGATAATCCTAAGTTGTATAAATACCCACGACAAACTCGTAAGCGAGGCGGATGACAGGTGGGAATTTAGGCGCAAGTGTAAGTAATTTGCCAGAAGCAATATTACCTAAAGTGAGAATTTAGCAAATAAAATATATTATCAATAATCGCTTTCATCCTTGCGTTTGAATCGAGCCGTAAAGCTCATTTTATTTTTAGATCCATATTGGATTTTTTACATATAATTTGTTTTTACTTGTTCAAACAAAAAATAAGTATTTATCTAGTTAAAAGAATAATTCAACTCAAGGAGGAGGAACTTATGTGTCCCTCATTTGAAGGAAAGTGAAAAATTATAGCTGATACTGCTATATTAAGTGATCATTGATAATAATAAAAATTATATTCAACTCTAATATAGAATTTCTCTATAATTTTCCAAACAAAATCATATTAAATCAAAAATTTAATAGCCTAATTTACTTCTGTGTTTCGCATAAGAACTTCTCCTAATAAATAACGAAAGGAGGAGCGTATGCTCACCAGCTACGCTATTATCTATGGGAAAAAGAAGTAATATAACTCACCAAGCTCTGCAAAATCTTCAAAAGCAGACAAAATACGGTGAATCAAAATTTGAGGCTAAGAAAAAAGCCAGACAAGAAGCCAAAGAAAAAGGCGAATATTTCAGAGAAGTACGTGGAATTTATTCTACGACAACTTACGAATCTTACAAAAAAGTATGCAAACAATTTGTTGCTACTATTGTAAAGGAACACAAAGAAGTAAAAAACTTTAACGACTGTAGAAAGTACGTTGAAGAATTTTTACAAGATAAGATTGACAAAGGCTGCTCTGCATGGACTGTTTCTCAATATGGATCAGCTCTTGCATGTGCCTATGATTGCAGGAAAAGTGACTTTGATATTGTCTATCCTGTAAGGTCACGAGCAGATATAAAAAGGTGTAGAGGTATCAACTCATCTGATTATCGTTATCCAGAGGAAAAATACGACACGATAAAAATGGTTCTCAAAGCCACAGGCTGTAGAAGAATGGAGGTATTAAGGCTTCGCAGGGAAGACTTTAGGGAACGCCCTGACGGAACAATGGAAGTCTTTAAACGTGGAAAAGGTGGCATTGAAAGATGGTGTCTTGTAAATCCAAGGTATACAGATGAAATAAAAGACTGGGTTAGAACTACGGAGACTTACAGGATAGATGGAGAAGATAGGCTCGTTTTAAAAGCAGAACTTCCTACGGGAAGTATTCACGATTGTAGAGCCGACTATGCTGCCGACCTCTACCGCTACTTTGAAAAGCGTGGAGACGTGGAAACAGGCGAAATCTACTACTGTAAAAAGGATTTAGCAGGAGTGTCTTTCGATAAAGGAATACTTGAAGAAATTTCTTACAATCTCCAACACAGCAGAAATAATGTCGTTGTCACATATCTCTGGAAGTTAGGGAGGGACTAAGCATGACACTTACAAATAAAGAGATAGCAATGCTAAAAATTGCTTTTGCTATTGATGATTATTACTACAACAAGGATTCAAAGAGCTATTTCGACAAGATGCCTGTCATTAGTCTTGCTGATAGTCAAACAATATTCGTAAATGAATATTTGAAGATAATTGAAGATAAGGACATCTCAAATGATTTTGAAAAGCTTCTCTTTACAATGAAGAGAGAAAACGACAATTTCAAAAAGCTTTTGGAGTCTTATCCTAATAATACCTATTACAAAAGGAATATCAGAATCCTTGGTTATATTATCCGTACAATGGAAAAATACAAAAAAACATACTAAAAATAAAATTTTTTATCAAAATATTGTTTCTATACATATGTTGTATGTATATAGTATGTATTTTGCTTTATTTTAGTTTATCTTAAGCTTTATGTTATTTACTATAAACATAATATACATAGATTTATTTGATAGAACTTAAGCATTTAAGCAAATACAATGCGTAATCAAAATTTGTCTAATATGCCTGATTCTTCTTACCTCTTTACACTTGGATTCATCAAAAAATCAAATTCAAGGAGGATAAAAAAATTATGGCAAAAATTATTGAGGTCAACGAAAACAAAGCAATGGAGATCATGGGTTCTATCTACGAATATCTTACAAAAGATGGTGCAGAAGTAAGTAACAGCCCCTTTATGAAAAAGCTACTTAGACAGGTTTTATCAAGCGGGGAAGTTTTAATAAACAGCGAAGAGATGGGTTTTGCAAAGATTCATGAAGAAGTCATAGATGAAGCAAGAAAAATTGTTAAGACAGAAATCATATTTTTAAGCATCAAAGAAGAGAGCGGAGAAGACGACGTTAATTTTCAATTTGTCTTAGGCGTTACTTCTACTGTTAATAACCTTAATGCGAAGAAAATAAAATACAAAAATTTCAAAGATATTTCTTGTCGCATGGTAAGTCCAAGAGATATTTCCCTTTATGTAAGCGCATTAGAGTTTTCAGAAAAGTTTAAAAAATATAATCATCTCCTGCACATGCAGGTAAATCTTAGAGATAAAAATTGGAAATTATTAGGCACACTTTAAAAGAAAGGAGGAGGCGCACAGCAACGCTGTGTAGCAACGCTATGCGCTATAACAACGTTATCATGCAAACAAGAGTTAAAAAAGCGAACATCTCTACTGTTGGAGAAATCTACTTTTTAGTAGATGAAAAAGGAAAACTTATAATGCCAGCCTATCGCTATATGTTGTTTTTACGAATGAATGGGAAGTCAATAAACACAAACTTGATTTACGCTAAGCACTTAAAACTATACTTTGACTGGCTTTCACTTACAGGACTTGATTATCACACAGCAGTTAATGATGAAACCAAGGTTCTTACGAACCTTGGGAACTTCAAATTCTGGATAAAATATCCTGATTATAATGAATACCTCATTCCCATTGGCGGCTTTGAACAAAAAAGGAGTAGCTCAACTATTAACCAGATAATGACAGTTGTACTTAACTTTTACGATTTCTTAGTGCATGATGAGGGACTTGGAGTGCTTAACGTATATAAGGAAATACGAACAAACTTTTTGTTTGGCGGTTTCTTGGATGAGCTTTCTCTTAATAAAGAAAGAACATTTTCTAATATCTTTAAAGAGAAAGTGCCGAAAAAGAAACTTAAATATGTAACAAGAAGCCAATACAAAACACTTCTTGATGCCTGCAATAACCAAAGAGATAGAATCATCGTAGGACTTATGTATGAGGGAGGCTTGCGAATCAGTGAGGTCATCGGACTTAATATCGTAGACCTTAGAGATATAAGAAACAATAAAATCTATATCACGCTTAGAGACGACCCAAATAATCCCGACGCATTCGTAAAGTATGGATCAGAGGGAAGCACTTTTGTATCAGATGCGCTTCGTGATGAAATAATCGACTATCTTTCAAATGTACTGATTGATATAAAAACAGATTATTTTATCATAAACCTCTACTCAAAGAAAAATAGATATAAGCCAATGAGAAGAGACACAATAGAAGACATTATAAAAAGGCTTGGCAAAAAGACAGGGATACCTGTTCACCCTCATATGTTCAGGCATGGGATCGCTGTAGATATGCTTGAAAAAGGCTGTGACATTGTTCAGATAAAAGACAAGCTCCGCCACAAAAGCATAACTACTACTTCTAATATCTATGCAGAAGTAAACGATGCCGCAAGGGAAGACGCTATGAGGACGTACTATGAAAAAGCAGATACTGATTTCACGCCAAAGAGCTATTCAAAGGAAGAACTCGCTAATGTAATTTACAGCGAAGGAGAATAAGAGAATAATAGGAGAATAAAAAATGAATAAAGTAACAGATTTAACCAAAGTAAAGATTATAAATTTCTTTAAAAATGACGTTTTAGATTTTTCACAGTTTCCAGATTCAGCTATAAAAGGCTTTTTAAAAAAGCATGGAACTATTGATACAGGAATAATAAAAAATGAGGAAAACAGAAAATCTTATAAGGACTTACTCTTAGCAGTAGTCCTTATAGGAAAACCTTATTCCTATAAAAACACTTCTGATTCCATAAGCTGTATTTTTAATCTTGCAGACTTTTTTGCTTTTTTAGGAAACATTTCATTTTTAGATATTGATTCAGATGATTTAAAAATCATGTTTAAAGATTATTGCAGAGAAAAAGAGTTTTCAAATAATCTGGTAAGAATAATCGTTCCATGTCAGTATGCTATTCTTGAATACAGAGATAATAGAGAAGGTTTTGACAGAGATTTTTGGGATAAAAGCATCATAAAGATTGCATCCAATAGAGTAAATAAATCGCTTTCTTTTACTCCGATAAACTTTAGACTCGTAAAGAATAAAGAAAATCGTGAATATGTAAAGCTCTATATAAAGCATCTTATAGGACACACAGAGATGTCTTATACAACGATTTACACTTATTATGG